>UMAG01013000.1_pt1 | contig 34478 bp, 32 predicted proteins | sample 1963651 | NCBI WGS metagenome assembly UMAG01 (sample SAMEA4835910, study PRJEB28245) | human gut metagenome | biome: gut microbiome; material: fecal sample | place: Denmark | collected 2008 | reverse complement strand
ATGTACTCGGCAAGGAACAGGCGGCTTTGCTTCATGCGGAGGGAGTGTTAGCGGAAAGCAACCGGGACATCATACGCAGTTTCATCCTGCAAGCCGGAATGAACCCCGACCTGAAAAAGCCTGTCGGACATATTGCGCTAAGCTATTCCCCGGTGGACGCACTCAAGCTGACAGACGGGAAAATGATACAGCTTGCGCAGGAGTACATGCGTGAAATGAAAATCACCGATACGCAGTACATCATCGTGCGCCACCAAGACCGGGAACATCCGCACGTGCATATCGTGTTCAACCGTATAGACAACAACGGCAAGACCATTTCGGACAGGAACGACATGTACCGCAACGAGCAGGTATGCAAGAAGCTGAAAGCCAAACACGGGCTTTATTTCGCTAAAGGCAAGGAGCATGTAAAGCAACACCGTTTGAGAGAACCGGACAAATCCAAATACGAGATTTACAATGCCGTAAAGGATGAAATCGGGAAGTCCAAGAACTGGCAGCAGTTACAAACCCGGCTGGCAGAAAAGGGTATCGGGATTCATTTCAAGTACAGGGGACAGACTGGCAAAGTGCAGGGCATATCCTTTTCCAAAGGCGAATACACGTTCAAGGGCTCGGAGATAGACCGCAGTTTCAGTTTTTCCAAACTGGATAAGTGTTTCGGGGATGCAGAACTGAACACTACCGGAAACAACCGACAGACGATTTCCACACCTGTTCAGGAACCAGCGCAGACACCGGGCAAAACTGATAGTCCGTTACTGGCAGGCTGGGGCGGTCTGTTCTCCGTTTCGTCCTCTCCGGCTGATGAAACGCCCGACAATCCCGGTGAAAGAAAAAAGAAGAAAAAGAAACGACACTTAAAATTATAGGAACATGGAAGATAACTTAATTTTGGAGGGGCTTCTCTCTATGGTTACAGAACTGAAAGAACGGCAGGAGAAGCAGGTAGCACCAGCCAGCCGGGATGAAACGATTAACCGACTGGACGTTATCGAACAGCGCATTTTGGATATGCAGGGCAAATCCGGCATTCCTGAAAACACGATGCGGGAGATTCTGAACCAAATCGGCAATATCAGAAAAGGGCAGTCCGAGAACCAAAAACAAGACCTTGAAGATATAAAGGGGCTTATCGTGACCTCGCACCGATATTTCAAGGAGCGGTTAAAAGTGTTGTTCCCGGCTGATGATAGACCAGCCGGAGAAATAACGCCCGTTTCATGGTACGGCAAACTGACATACCGGGTAACTCCCTATCTGAAACCTAAGTTTTTTCTTCTTTCAGCAGGGTTTATTATCTGTATCACTTCGCTAATCCTGAATGTTCGTTTCACAGAACGGATGCAGCGGTTACAGGACAATGATATAAAATACCGCTATATCCTGATGAAAGGAAAGGCAGACGGCAGCAGCCTTGATTTGCTGGAAACGAAATTCAGCCGGGAACGGGATAACGCTTTCATCCGAAGCCTGACCGATTCGGTGAAAGGCTTTGAATACCGTAGCAGGAAACAGGCGGAAGCGTTGGAACGGGCAAGGCTGTTAAACGAGCAAGCCGAACAGCTAAAGGAGGAAGCCGACAAGTTGGGCAAGCCATAAACCAAAGCAAAGCCGGAGCAGAACTGCCCCGGCTTTCAAATTCACTTCTTTTTCTTCGTGCAGTGTTCTTTCTCGAACTGGCGCAAGGTGGTAACACTGAACCGCTCCTTGATGAACTCCCGGACATCGGAAGCCTTGTAATATACTTTCCCGCTGATTGTGAAGTATGGCAGCGCACCGATAGCCCGGTAACGTTGCAGGGTCTTGATACTCACTTTGAACAACAGGCACAAGTCCTGATTATCCAGCAGGTTGTCATCTTCGGGCAGTACCCTGTCGGCATTGCGCAGTACCCGTACATCCTTGCAGAGTTCTTCCAGTTTGGCGTACAGCTTCTGCATCCATACGCTGAAATCGTCATTGTCTATATACATGATTGCTTCATTTTTCTGATTATACATTATGGTTTGTCAATCGATTGATGAAGCAAAGTTCAGAAAACGAGAGCAAAGAAAATAAGGGAATGGTACATCCACTCCCCTATAAATTATTTATATCTCATTGATTATCAAATAAAAATATTTAAAAATAATCGTAGCCATTGTCTTTACTCTTTTTAATAATAGCTAATTTCAACCTATCTAAAAAATTTGTGATTTTAGTAGGTTTTCGTTTAAGAACTGCTATTTCTTTTTTGTATATATCACCAAAACTGATATTAAACATTTTCTCAAAAATATGTGATATATCACTTAGAAAAATATCCTTGTTATCAATGCGAATAATACCATCTTTGATATAAAAAATACCATAAACTAATTCCATTATATCTATAATTTTAATTACCTCACTGTTTAAATAAAAGGGAGATTTCCAATCTGATTCAATATTAATGAAAAATTTGGGGTATTCCATTTGCCGATAGATTAGTTCTTGCTCCATATTTATTAAAGATAACAGTTTGTCAAGATATATAATTTTTAACTTGCTATTTTCCGTAGGTGAAGTTTCTTCTAAAGCCTTAATTGTACCAAAATCTATATAACTCATATTTAATTGCCTAATACGTGTTTTGTTATCATTTTCTTTATTAAGGTAATCGAACAATTCTTCTACAAATTCAAGATATGCAGCAGTAATAGATTCTATATCAGATTTTTCCTTTTGGAAAGGATGTTTTAATAATTTATATATCTGTTTTTCTGCTAAATTCCAGTTTGCCATAATTAACTTAAGAAGCTATCGTGAACATTTTATAAGTTCTTTGCGATTTTCTGCCATTTCTTTTGTCTGTGTTTATAAAAGTAAAGAGTCCACCAAGCAACAAGCGGGGTTAGATAACCAGCATACAATTCAACACTATCGGTATATTTTGTAACATTTTCGGTAATCTTTTCCATTTGAATATAATGATTCCATATAGTTACTCTTTTATTATACTCATTTGAAACTATTTCTCTTGATTTTTTATCAATCTTAATTACGTTGATTGTATGTTTTCCAATAGGAATAAATCGATGAAGAAACATCTTAAAATAAAATGTTTCCCCCTCTTTCCAAACAGGAGGAATATTGCCATAAGATATAAAACTTGCTTTGGGTTTACAAATTTCTCTTAGCGTTTCAATATCTTGAATCTTGCACCAAATATTTTCAATGTCAGTTTCAAATACTGATGTCACTACAACTTTGCGACCCATAACTCTTTTACCTCTCCGTGTCACTAAACAAATCTTTTTTATCATATAGGAATAATTAAAACATTAAACATCTATTTACCTTACACTTATGCTCTTTTTATTAACTTTGTGCAAAGTTAGATGCAAGATACTCTAAGGACAATAGTCATTTATAATGAGATATAACCTAACTATCTAACAATAAACGTTATAGCAAGCATGATAATTAGTGAAATAGAAAAGAAAGTCATAAATATACTGCCAACATCAAGCATAGAGTTCGATGAAATTGATTATTCCATTCTTGAAAAGAGGAAAAATGACTGGATTAAACTTTCAGAAGTTACGCATAGTATCGTATTGGTATTTGATTGCTACACTAATAAATTCGTTTTTGTTTCTGATAATATTCCTAAACTATATGGACTTGACTCCCGTAGGTTGTTTATTCATGGACATCAGCCAGTTATTGAGGTTATACATCCGGACGATATAGATTATGGGTTACTTGTAAGAAAGAAAATCTATTCGATATTGCGTTCATTCTCCAATGAAGAAAAAAAGAGCTACAAAGCCATTCATGAAATGAGGATAAGAAATATACGGGGTGAATATATACGCATAATAGAGCAAGAACAAGTTCTTGAGTTAGATAAATCAGGAAATATTTGGCTTATGCTATCGGTTATTGATGTTGATGCAAGCCATGAATCGGAAATTATTAAAAGCCACCTATATAACTTTAAAACTGGAGAACAGATATTTATAGATTTATCTGATACACTGGATGAACCTTTGACAAACCGGGAATTAGAAGTTTTACGATTTATGAAGAAAGGCTTATTGAGTAAAGAGATAGCAGAAACATTGAAAGTTAGTATCAATACAGTGAATAGTCATAGACAGAATATATTACAAAAATTAAAAGCTAACAATTCGATTGAAGCTGTCAACTTCGCTCAAAGACTGGGTTTGTTCAATAAATACAGTATTGATAAAAGCGAAAAGAGGAATGTTTTGCCATAAATAAAATGAAACTAACAACTTACAATCGTAACAAATAACTATTTTTGTGGCACTATTATAAAAGTTCATGTTAAATACAGAAAACATACAATCACTCATTGATAGTGGAGAAGGCTACAATGTGGAATTTAAGGTTCGTGTTCCTTCAAAGGTTCGTGAACTGACAGAAGAAATATGTGCTTTTGCCAATGCAAACGGAGGATATTTGCTTATTGGAGTAGATGATAGCGGACAAGTGGTAGATACTAACTTAGAAAACGATAAGCGTTCTGCCATTCAAGGTTCTATCAGCGAAATATCTCCTGCACTCCACTGTGAATTGTATTCCATAAATATTGGAGATAAAACTGTTTGGGTGATTGATGTTCCGTCCGGCAAGGATAAACCTTATATATTTTCCGGTTCTATCTATGTGCGTGAGGGGGCAAACTCACAGAAACTTCGCACAGCCGAAGAAATGCGCGGCTTCTTTCAGGAGTGTAACAAAATCTTTTTTGACCATATACCCTGCCATTGGTTCAATATTTACACGGATGCAGACGAACAGATGATAAAGAGTTTCCGAACGGAAGCCAAACTAAGTTCGTCCACACCCGACAAACAAATTTTTGAGAACTTGGAACTGTTTACTGAGAGCGGAACGGCAAAGAATGGAGCAGCGATGTTCTTCGGCAAACAACCTGAACGAAAGTTTCCACATGCTGTTACAAGATGTGTTCTTTTCAAGGGAACAAATAAAGTCTATATTATAGATGATAAAACTTTCGGAGGTTCATTGTACCAACAATATTTACAGGCTATGTCTTGGCTGGAAAGCAAACTGCAAGTAGCTTATAAAATAGAGGGTGCAGGACCAAGAGAGGAAATTTGGGAAATACCTCTGACCGTATTTAAAGAAGCCATTATAAATGCCCTGTCGCACCGTGATTATTACGAACAAGGCGCAAGCATTATGATAGAAATGTTTGACGACCGGGTAGAGATTTCCAATCCCGGAGGACTTCTGCCTGTTGTGGCTAAAGATTTCGGGCATAAAAGCATGACACGTAATCCGCTAATTTTTGGTTTATTTACCCGTATGCACTTGGTTGAAAGAGTTGCATCCGGTATTCCTCGTATGCAGGAAGCCATGAGAGAAGCGAATCTGCCCGAACCGGAATTTCACACAGAGGGAATGTTTACAGCAGTGTTCAAACGTAAAATCACTAACTCTGCCAACTATGACACAGTAAATGGCAGAGTAAATGACATAGTAAATGATACAATAAACGAGAATGAACAAGCTATTCTCAATCTGCTGGCAACCACTCCCGATTTGAATGCTTCTGAAATCAGCAAGCATATCAACAAGAGTTTAAGAACGACTATGCGATATATCAAGGTTTTACAAGATAAAAACTTGATAGAGTTTAGAGGTGCGCCTAAAACTGGAGGATATTTTTTGAAAAACGAAACGTATGAGATATAAGAATAACGATTTAAAGAAAGGAGCTAAATTTGCTTTATTCGTATCTTCATATTTACCATTATTTATATTGGTAATACTCAGGCAACTTTCGGATAACTATAATTATCTCCATTGGGGAGGAATATCAATAAATAGTATTAAAATATTTCTATCTTTCTTTGGCTTATCAAGTGTACTAACTTTGGTCTCTATATTGGGAATTATCGGATTGCATAATACATTGAAAAATATTGAAGATATATCAGAAAATGGATTTAATGCGCAAATTATTGATATTAAGAATAAAAATAGTGAATCTATCGGATATATAGCAACTTATATAATTCCTTTTCTATTTCAAAGCCTTAATGGGTGGTATGAAGGGATTTCTATCTTATTTTTAATGGGTATTATATATAGGATATATATAAATTCATCAATGATATTAATAAATCCAATTCTTAGTTGTCAATATTCTATTTATGATATTGAGTATTCTAAGAACAAAAAAATAAAAAACGGATTTATCATATCAAAAAATAATTCGTTACAGGATGAAGATAAAATAAAATTATATGAAATAGGAAACAAGCTGTTTTTCGCAATAAACAAAGAATAAATATGATATTAGAAGATTTACTTGAGAGATTGGAGGATATAGAGGTTAGTGATACATATCTCTATTTTATAACGCGAGTTTTAAAACATAATCAGAAAAAAAATAGCAAAGTTCTGGATAAATATCTTTTTAAAGTATATCAAGTTGATATAAATGATGAAATCCGTAATCATTTATATTCCTTGACGCAAGAGCAATTATCGTATCTCATTAATAAAAAAACTGAGGTACATGAATATGATGTTATTGCAGATGATACGCAACATTTGTTCACTTATTCTATGACAAATAAAGTAATGTCATTTGCAGATGTTGTTAATAACCAGTTAAAAGCAATTCCACCTAAAATCACAAGTCTTGAAGAAATAATTGAAAATGAAGAACTATGGGCTTATTGTGTAGGATTTCAAAACCAAGACGAAGATAATATTTTCACATTTCGGAAAATTCTTGCAGGAAAAGTCGCTATTGATGAAAAAGACAGTAACAATCGGAAATGGATTCCTAAGGCACTAAGAACTGTCTTCAATACCAAAAGCCAAAAATTAGAGTTGATACAAGGAGAAACCGTCAATCTTGACAAACAAGTAGATTGTTTATATTATAATGATATTTTCTATATTGCTAAGAAAACTCAATTTGAACAGATAGTTGGATTGGAAGAGGAATATAAAAAGCAAGCAAAAGAAGTTTTAACTCAACTTGAAGAAACTAAGATGATTACAGGTTTAGAGATTATCAACCAACAAATTGAATCTAATCCATCAATCCATAAAAAACTGGTTCGACTTACCAAAATCGGGAATTACAAAGGAATTGACACCAAAGCCATAAACAAAATGCAACGGATTTGCAAGAAATATGGTAATCAATTGAATGTTAAGGATGGAAAACTCCATATAGAATCAGAAAATGATATAGATTTAACATTAAAGATGTTAGCAGACTACTATAAAAAAGGAGAAGTTTCCGGAAAAGCATATGGGACATATGCTGGAAAAGAAATAAAAGAAGTAAAACCTATAGAAAAATAACAATTATCTTCTATCTTTGCATTCAGAAATCGTACCCAAGATACAAACTGATGTCGAACGGTGCAAAGCTGTGAAAACCTTATTCAAGGGACTAACATCGTAATAAAGATATAACTTATTGAAAAATAGTGCTATACAAACCGATTTTCGGTTGCTGGTGGCACCACAAACGAAAGCCAAAAAGCCTTGTAAGACAACGACTTACAAGGCTTTTTTATTTTCGGGAGTCCAAATGAGTGCCCAGTCTTACATTTTGCATTACCACCATTTGTACATAAAATAATAGTCCAATATAATCATAAAATCAACATATTTTTGTAATTTTGCAACGCAATTCACAAAAAGTTGCACTTGTATGATTATAAAGAATAAATGTATCACAACTATTGATATCCCTATAAGAAACTGGGGATATTTGGAAAACTGGAAAAGCACAGCTTCAGTTTATGGCTCGTAAATCTGCGAGTTAGGTTCGGTCATACACCATGACTGACAAAATAATCAATTTATATCATAAAAAACAAATTCTTCATGAACAATCTTCGATTGCTCACAGGGTTGCTTTCCGTGACCTTGTTGAGCGGTGGGGTGTGCTCTTATGCCCAGTCGGTAATAACTTTGGAAAAAATTTTCGAGACCGCTGAAGCCAACAGTGCACAACTCCGCCCTTCATTTTCTGCACAGACCGAAGCCGGGCATGCAATAAGCGTTGCGCGTGCAGGTCGCCTACCAGATGTCAAAGCATCGCTTTCGATCAGTTATATAGGCGATGGTTTTACAACCAAACGCAATTTCAGCGACTATCAGAAAGCTCCCATACCACATCTGGGAAATGGACTGTCATTGAATGTCACCCAGCCGGTTTATACAGGCGGAGCCGTGGCAAATGCCATAGAACTTGCCGGGCTGAAATCAACAGCCACACGGTATGCTACCGACTTTCAGCGAGACAATATCCGCTTCCAACTTACAGGATTCTATCTTGACATCTATAAATATACTAATCTGCGCCGGGTTATGGAAAGCAATATATCCGCAGCCGAAAAGGTATTGAAAGAAATGCAGGCACGCTATGAGCAGGGGACAGCTCTTCAAAATGACATCACACGCTATGAACTCTTGGTATCGAATCTTGAGTTACAGCTTGTCAAGATAAACAATACTCTCGACATCCTTAATGTCAATCTTGTAACAACGGCAGGATTGCCCGAGGGAACTGTCGTTGTACCGGATTCCACCATTCTGACTCGTTCTTTACCGATGAATGGAGAACAATGGTGGCAGCAGGAGGCTATGTTGAACTCTCCGTCATTAAGCCTCGCACGTTCCGGTGTTGACATAAGTCGCAAAGCGGAAAATATCATCCGTTCCGAGCGTCTGCCCAAGATAGGGCTTCAGGCAGGTTGGAGCATTGACGGTCCCATTCTTGTAGAAGTACCGCCAATCAATCGCAACTTAAGCTATTGGTATATCGGGGTCGGGGTCAGCTACAACATTTCCTCACTATATAAAAGCAACAAGTCTTTGGCAAAGAGCCGTGCTGCCACACAAAGGACAATAGAAGAACTTGCCGCCACACGTGAAAGTGTCTCGCTTGCTGTAAGAGCCGACCATATACACTATTTAGAGGCCTATGAAGAGCTACAGAACCAACGGAAAAGCGCAGAGCTTGCCGAACGAAATTACCGCACGATTTCTACGCGATACTCGGCAGATATGGCATTGATTACCGATATGCTCGACGCGGCCAATGCAAAACTCGATGCGGAGAAGCAGCTGGTTAACGCTCGTATAAACATCATCTACTATTATTATAAACTTTTATTCACCACCGGAAAAATATGAAACACCGTAGCAAAAAGATACTTTCTTATATCATCACCATCGCAGTAATCGCTGTCGCAGCATTGTGGGTCGGCAGCAAGTTCATTCACCTTGGCAATGTAGAATTTACCGACAATGCGCAGGTGCGTCGGCAGATAGTGCCCCTCAATAGCCGCGTACAAGGTTACATCAAAGAAATCCGTTTCAAAGAATATGAGAAGGTTAAGAAAGGGGACACACTTGTGATAATTGACGATGCCGATATGCGCCTTAATGTAGCCCGTGCAAACGCAGATTACCAGAATGCCCTCGCCGGACGCGGTGTCGCTGACCGGACAGTTGTATCAGCTTCGGCAAATGTAGCCGTCAATGAAGCATCTATCACTGAAGCCAAAGTGCTGATGGATAATGCAGCTACAGATTTGGCCCGATACGAAAAACTATTGGCACAGGATGCCGTCACCCGCCAGCAGTATGATGGTGCCAAGACGGACTATGGGGTAAAAAAAGCCCGATACGAAATGCTTGTGAGGCAACGTTCGGCAACCTCATCAGTCGTCGATGTCAACCGTCAACGCATATCGCAGTCAGAAGCAGGAATTGAACTTGCCAAAGCTCTCCTTGAAACTGCAGAACTTAATCTCAGCTACACTATAATTACCGCCCCGTGCAACGGCTACACTTCACGTAAGGAGATACAGGTCGGTCAACTCGTACAACCGGGCCAAACACTGCTTGATATTATTGAATCAGGCGACGTGTGGGTTGCCGCCAACTATAAGGAAACTCAACTCCACCACATAGTTCCCGGAAGTAAAGTAGAAATAAGGGTGGATGCTATCCCGGGAGTTCTTTTCAACGGAAATATCCGATCAATCTCCACAGCTACCGGTGCTTCACTTTCACTGATCCCGCAGGACAATTCAGCCGGAAATTTCGTAAAGGTGCGTCAGCGAATACCCGTAAGGATTGAATTTACGGAAGACAACAAGCCGGAAGATATGGAACGGCTCCGTACTGGTATGAATGTGGAATGTTACGTAAAGTATTGATATGGCAGACTGGCACGTTCCACAGGGACCATTCGACATTCCGGATGTTCCCAATTTCATTCCACGACAGCTAAAGCCGTATCTGTTTATTCTTTTTGTACTGATAATCCAGTTCTCAAGCGGAGTTTATCTTGCCGCCGCATCTGACATGGTAGGTACTACGGCACTTATGCAAGAGGATATTCTCATGGCAGGCTATGCCTCACTGATAGGGTTGGCCATCAATTTTGCCGTCATGTTCCGCATCAAGTTCCGTTTCTCTACCCGAACCCAGTTGGTTACTTCAGGTATAGTCCTGATAGTTGCCAATATTATATGTGCCCACACAACAAGTGTACCGTTGCTTGTCGGCACTTGTTTCGTGGCGGGATGGTTCAGGATGCAGGCCACACTTGCCTGTAACTCCACAATACAGTTATGGCTGACTCCTGTACGTGACATGGCGATATTCTTTTGCTACGTCTATATAATAGTTGACAGCGTAATACAATTGAACGGTATCACCACCGTCTATATTATATTCTTCTCGCAATGGGAATATATGCACTGGATTATGACCGGACTGCTCGCCCTAATGGTACTGCTGGTTATGATATTAGTGAAGCCTGTACGCGGGCCAATGTTCATTCCTTTGCTCGGCATCGACTGGATAGGCGCAATCTTATGGGCGGGATTCATGCTTTGTTTTACTTTCATCTGCGTCTATGGCAATTTCTATGACTGGTGGGATGCCACGGAGATAAGAGGTGCAACAGTTATCGGGCTTGCCTGTCTCGGCATAAACCTGTGGAGAGCTACATTCCTTCACCATCCCTACATATCATTCAGGGCGATGAGAAACCACAACGTGATACGAGCAACGGGCATCTACCTCGTTTTCTTCACCCTGATTGCCACTGAACATGTGTTTGAACACAGTTATGCAGCAAATATACTCGGATTTGATGAAACCAATCTGATCGACTTGAACTGGTATGTTTTCGCTGGAATCATCGCCGGGTGTGCGTTCACATATTTCACCTTCGCACTACGTAAATGGAGGTACAAGACCATGGCGGCAATAGCATTTGTCCTTGCTGCCTGTTACCTTGCCTGTTTCTATTTCTTCATAGATTATGGCATTGAGAAAGAGATGCTTTTCATTCCGCTGTTTTTTCGTGGTGCCGCATCCGTGATAATCTCCATTGTTTTCCTTACCTCAATTGTACAGAGCGGACTTCCATTTCAGGTATTTCCACAGGCCCTTACCATCAACGGATTCACAGGAGCGGTTATGGGAGCGACACTCGGGCCGGCACTCATTGGGGAATTCCTAAGACATACAATGGCTAAAAACGCTTCACTACTCAGTTCAAATATCGTAGATTTCAATCCTGCCATAGACCATGTGCCTATCGGTCAACTTTATGGAATGGTGCAGACGCAGGCTCTCGTTGTCTCTATGAAAGAAATCTACGGTTGGCTGCTTATCACGGCATTAGTATCGCTCTTGATTATACTCGCCAGCTATGGACCTGTACGACCATTTGCGATATTCCCGAAGTGGAGTACTGTTCGGAGGAGTATCAAACATATAGTCCGAACTAAGGGTAATACAGGAATCCAGTCAGTGTAGTCGTTCTTATATAATATAAGCATTGACCATTATAATCTGTCAGAATATGAGACAAGACACTAGTGTCCCATTAAAATTGGGACACTAGTGAAATCATTTCAATTATGATAATTGCTTATTTGCAGGTAAGTACAGTTCGTCAGCACTTCGAAAATCAAGAAGAAAGAATCAAGATGCAGGCGGGACATACTTTAGCACATTTCCCACATTTTATGCAATTCTCGTCACGGACGAATATCAATTTATTCATATAAATAAAGGTATTTAAATAGCTGCGGCAAAGATAACGAAAGTAAAGAAACAGGAAAGCAAACAGTTGCTGATAAAGAGTGCTGATTGGATATTAAATCTTTCGATAAACTTCATCAAACGGCACTCTGCACCGTTCACCCCAAATACCTTTATTCCCATCCCGTATTCCGCAGGGGATAACCATATTTATTTCGGCACCATGCGGTAGCTTCAGCACTCTTTTTAGCCGACGGCTGTCCAGCCCCTCCAATGGACAAGTATCATACCCTTCGTTCGCCATCGCAATCATAAATGTCTGGGCAGCAAGCGCACAGGACTTATGGGCAACCACACGCATATCATTCTCGGACACTTCGAGCATCATCGGACGGAAAATGCTGATAATATTAGCCAACAGCTTCCTGAACAGCCCCAGAAGCCCCAAGAAGCGGGCATACACAAATGGCATTAATATTCCGTAATACAATTCACGGTCTTTGATTCGTTTTGCCTGACGTTCTTTCGGGCTGTTGCGATGAATGTTATCCCGTTCAAAGTCGAGTACAAACCGCGCACGCTTCCTGTAAACATCCCGGCGGACCACGAAAACCACCACTTCCGGTGCAGTGGCAGTCGATTTCTGGTCGAGGCAGGCTCTCGAAACTTTCGCCAACAGTTCAGGCTGTGTGATGTGATAGAATTCCCACAACTGCATATTCGAACTGTTGGGAGCCAGTGTTGCCAATTCCAGACAATGTTTCACCTTCTCCGTATCTATCGGTTTCATTTTATCATACACACGCACAGAGCGGCGATACTGGAGTACTTCATCTAAATTCATAGGCTTAATCATTAGTTTATATTTTATAGATATCTCATTCTTTCACAGGTCTGTCATCTCCCTCTCATGCAACTGTTGCAGCACAACCTCCGCCATTTCTTTAGAGCTAAACGGATTTTGTCCCGTCACCAGATTATTGTCAACAATTACTTTTGAGGTCATAGGTATCAATGCCTTTTGATAGTTGGCCCCTCTCGCTTTGAGTGATGCTTCAAGATTGAAAGGAACTTCTTTCTTCCGATTGGCAAGGCTTTCTTCCAGCCAACTGAACCCTGTTATTTCTTTGCCTTTAATCAGATATTCACCATTGGATGATTTGACATTCAACAGTCCGCTTACTCCATGACAGATTGCAGCCACTATCTTGTTGTTTTCATCATGTTCCGTAATGATTGCCTGCAAAACGGCATTATCCGGAAAGTCGTACATGGTTCCGTGTCCGCCAGCCAAATAAATACAATCGAATAGCTGCTCCCGAACATCATCCAGTTTTTTGGCATGACGCAGCATTTCTCTGAACTCAGGATTCTCCCAATACTCCCTGGATATCTTATCCAGAACGACTGGTTTTAAACTCTCAGGATCAACAGGCGTATTTCCTCCTTCGGGACTGGCTATCGTCATTTCATATCCTCTTTCTCCGGCACAATGATAGATGTGAGTAAACTCACTAAGCCATAATCCGGTTGCCAGGCCACTATTCGCATAAGTCCCGGTTCCCGTCACTACTAATAGAATCTTCTGAATATACATACAACTGTCTTTTGATGAATACGGGGTTAAAACACTTCTGCAAGCAAATGTATCTCAGATTGCAGAAGTTTTAACATATTCAATCCATGAGAAAAGGAAGAAAACAAGTAAGTTATAGAAATGGAATATCTAAGTCAATACCAATGAAACAATATTGTGAGAATCATTGAACAGCATAGGGGACATGGCTCCCCGTCAATTCAAGACACGCCAATAGACCAATAACAAAAATCCCTTGAACTTTAAAAATTCAAGGGATTTTTGTCTTGTCCATTTTGCACCTACTTCCGTAGTACAAGCAGCTACACTTTTGAACTATGTAGTTTTTTATAAACCTCTACTCGAGCGTCTATTTCTGCCTGGGTTAAATGCGCAGGAAGTTCAATGGTAGTTCGTGGAGTAATGGCAACCAATACTACCTTACCTACACTTTTTTTATACTCTTTGATTGCATTCTCCATCACTTGGCTGGAAGAAACAAACTCACGCATTACATTACCTTTTTTCATATATCAATTGAATATCTTTGTTTATACACGATTACACAAGCAGAATATAAATCCATGTTTTTATACAGGATCGGCTTTAACCGTATCTTCCGGTTTCAGTTTATTTTCCAGACAAATATTAATTGCATTCATCCCTTTTTGTCCACGTTCCAGATCAAACGTCACAATGTCATTCTCCGAAATTGCGGTAACCACATTGTTCACATGAAAAAAATACTTCTCAACGCCAGAAAGATCTTTAATAAAGCCATATCCTTTTGATGTATTAAAGAATTCGACTCTTCCTCTTAAAATAACCGGTTCCTCTTTTCCCTTTTTAGGAGTGGCAATAATGATTTCCTCGGCATTAATTTCTTCTCTCTTTGTATTATTTGCCGGAGGAGTTGAAGTAATCATCCCGTTCTCGTCTACATAAGCAATCATATCATCAAGGCTACTGCCCCTGTTAGATGACTTCCTGTCTTCTTTTCTTTTTTGTTTCTCTTCCCGCTTAGCGAGTCTCTTCTTTTCATTTTCACGTTTACCAACTGTCATGGATTTTGCCATAGAACTTATTTTTTATTTATACTAGATATGAATGAATAATGCAATAAAACCGATCTCTAGATTACATAATCAGCTTTATTCAGTTTTTTTCCTGTCAATTTCTGAATATCATTAATCAGCTTACGCTCTTCCTGCGAACAGAATGTAAGTGCCGTCCCAGTGTTTCCAGCTCTTCCGGTACGTCCGATACGATGGACATACGTTTCCGGTACATCGGGAAGATCATAGTTAATCACCAAAGGTAGCTCATTGATATCAATACCTCTGGCAGCAATATCAGTAGCGATCATCACACGTGTTTTCCCGGACTTAAAATTGCCCAATGCCGACTGTCGTGCCGCCTGACTTTTATTTCCATGAATAGCCTGACTGCCAATCCCTGCCTTGCCCAATATTTTGACGATCTTATCCGCATTATGCTTCGTACGTGAGAATACCAGTACCGATTGATCTTCCGACTTCTGTAAAATCGAAATCAACAACTGGCTCTTCTCCTTTTTCTCTACAAAATAGACCATCTGCTCAATAGAATCCACAGTCGATGATTTCGGAGTTATACTGATTCGCACAGGATTCTTCAACAGAGAGTTAGTTAGAGAAATAATCGTATCAGGCATTGTAGCCGAGAAAAACAAAGTCTGCTTTTCTTTCGGAAGTTTTGGTAATATCCGTTTGATATCGTGAATAAATCCCATATCAAGCATACGGTCTGCTTCATCAAGTACGAAATGCCGGATACTATCTAAATGTACATGCCCCTGATTCATCAAGTCGAGTAAACGTCCGGGGGTAGCAACGAGAATATCAATTCCTTTGTGTAACATATCCACTTGCGGGCGCTGATTCACTCCTCCGAAGATAACTCCGTGACGTACCCGGGTATATTTGGCATAGTCGTTAATACATTCACTGATCTGCAATGCAAGTTCACGGGTAGGTGTCAAGATCAAAGCTTTAATTCCCTGACGTTTCGTCAGCTCTTTATTCATCTGCAAATGCTGGATAATAGGGATTGCAAATGAAGCAGTCTTCCCGGTTCCCGTCTGCGCACAGCCCAGTATATCCCTTTTTGCTAATGCAGGCGGAATTGCTTTCTCTTGTATAGGAGTGGGTACGGCATATCCTTTTTCTTCAATAGCTTTTAAAATCGGTTCGGTTATATTTAATTCTTTAAATGTCATAATTGTTATTTATACTGTATTGAAACAGCGATTTTGTTTTTATAGATTGAAAGACACAAACAAATCCGGAATGGAAATGTAGAGTCCTCCTAATTAAGCCAGTTTATGGGTTGCCAAGAAAAACTCGCGTTCCAATGTAGCCATTACTTCTTTTACGCTACTAATCTTTTCTGCGAGAAAAGCATTGCTACCGGCAAATGCATATCCTTTTTTCATATTTCCTCTAGCTGCATTATATAAAGCCTTGATAATGCAGTAGGGACTTTTTGTGTAGTCACAGGTCTTGATACAATGGAACGAACAGTTCTTAGGTCTCTCCAAACCATTATTCACATTGTGAATAAATTCTCCATCAATAGCCCGTCCCGGCATCCCGACAGGACTTTCAATAATAAGAACATCTTCAGATTTGGAATGAATATATACTTCTTTAAATGTTTCTGAAGCATCACATTCAAGAGTAGTTACAAAAATACTTCCCATCTGCACACCTGAAGCTCCCAGTTCCATAAAATGCGCTATATCCTCACCTGTTGAAATCCCTCCGGCTGCAATCACCGGAATTTGTTTCTGTTCTTTATAGCTGGATGCAATCATTACCACTTCCGGAATCAATGCTTCCAAAGCATAATGCTGATCCTGTATTTGTTCCTTTTTAAATCCTAAATGCCCACCGGCTTTAGGTCCTTCTACCACGATTGCATCGGGCAGATAGTTATAGTTCTTTTGCCACTTGTCACAAATAATTTTTGCTGCTCTTGAAGAAGATACGATAGGAACTAACTTTGTAACACTTCCCGAGGGCAGGTATGATGGCAAATCGAGCGGAAGTCCCGCACCTGAAAATACCACGTCAATCTCTTCCTCAATCGCAGTACGCACCATATCGGCATAATTAGATAAGGCAACCATGACGTTTACTCCGATTATACCTTTTGTTTTTGTACGTGCCTTGCGAATTTCCTCTCTCAGTCCGCTTATACATTTCTCCGGATAGGTGCCCTTTCCTTTGGGGTATAACAATCCTAAACCCGCACATGATATAACCCCTACTCCGCCTTCATTTGCTACTGCAGATGCCAAACCGGACAGTGAGATTCCTACTCCCATTCCACCTTGTATAACAGGTGTTTTAATTTCAATATTTCCTATAAAGAACGATTTCATATGTTTTATTTTGTATGGGCAAAACAGATAGACAGAAGTGAGTATACTTTATCCAAGTACTCAATACTAGCCTGCCACTAACGATTTACCTTATTGGATAATTTATTAAACTATTTGCTCCTGACTATTTCAGGAGTATTGTATTACAAAAAAGCCTAATAAATCTATTTTCAGAATGGAAAGTACAGGATTAGAAATTCCTAATTTTGCATAGAAGAGCCAGAATTAGCAGAACTTAAATGTAAAATGATTTTTCGTCCTCCCTATTCAGTAGAGATTCCTCCGTTAAATCATGAAACGGAAACAGTTTTTAAATAAAAGCAGAAGACAGAATCTTCTGCTTTTATCTGGATATTAATATCTTCTAGAGTTATTATAACCACCACGGCCTCCACCGTTTGACGGTCTTTCAGTACGAGGGCGTGCAACGCTTACTGAAATAACCTTCTGGTCGTATTCAACTCCATTCAGTTCATCAATTGCCTTTTGTCCTTCTCCATCGTTCGTCATTTCTACGAAAGCGAATCCTCTGGATCTGCCAGTCTCTCTATCAAAAATAACTTTGGCTGAAGAAACTTCTCCAAACTCTGCAAATAAATTTGTTAAGTCGGCATCAGTTGTGCCATAGCTTAAACCTGAAATGTAAATGTTCATCTAAAAATTTTATTAAAATAAATACTAATTTGGAGTGAGGAGGATAATTACAGAAGAGGACTACTTACTAATAATATATTAAAAAGAAGAACTGCACAATAATGATTCGTAACTCAAACTCTGGGAACAAAGGTAACACAATAAATTAGATAACGATGTTTTTATTCTATATTTTTCAATAGAAGTTCAATTATTATCATTTGTTAGCACGCCTATCGCACCAAACAGAAAGAACTTGCTCAAAAGCTCCAGCCATATACAGATTGTATTTCACTGCTATCCGACCAAAGTTCAACCTATATAAAAGGTATCATCATCACTTCTGCCCACATGGCAAACAATGCACAAACTTACCTTAACCTATTCTGGTCCTTTGCGCATTTGTCGATTCCTGTGAACATACATTTAACAAAAAAAGTGCGCCTTTTCCCCACCGGGAAAGAGGCGCACCACACAAACAAAACAAACAATAGTCTACCTTCACAGGCAGTGAATCCATAAATCCATTCCTTTATATCAAAGAATGGCAGGGGATATGGATTCTGGGGAAATAAGCTGCTTCACAGCAACTAACATATAACAAGAGAATTATTTAGTCATCCCATTCGGAAGGCGGCAGCGTTTTTTTGCCATACCACTTCATCCAGGCACAAAATTTCCGTTTCCTCAAATAAAGCGAATCGCCACAATGCTCCAACGCTTCCCAATCAAATGAAGAATGGTGCCCGAACCATCTCTCTATCCAATAAAGCAGATGATAATTGACAAATGCCAATAACATGAACCACCATGAAAGCCACAGGGAAAGAACCAATGCAGGCAACAACGCCAACAAGAAACATTCGAGATATTGCCTCTCATGAATACGAAGTTCCATATCCTCCCATGCTTCCAGATATTTGTAACGGGTAAAACAGCATCCGAAAAGCATGAAATAATACTTCTTCTTATTTAAAAAGGCCTTCGCCCATATACTATTATATAAAATCATGTTTAAATTTCCAGCGCCTTACCCGGTCTGAATTTAACAATCTTCTTTGCGGGAATCTGCATTTTCTGACCGGCTGACGGATTATACCCCGCGCGTGACGCACGTTCCTGTACCCGGAAACTTCCAAATCCCACAAGTGTTACGGACTCTTCATTATGCAAACTGTCTCTGACGGTGTCGGTGATATGGTTTAAGACCCTTTCCACATCTGCCTGTGACATGCCGCTACGAATAGCGACCTCTTGAATCAATTCTTTCTTATTCATCCTTTTAGTTTTTAATATTATTAATGGCAAACCAGATTCATCTGTTTCACTCTTTCTAATTACCAATCATCCTCTTCCTTGAAGAGATCGTATTTCTTCACCAGTGCAGACAGTTCAGGGTCAAGGTTCGCGCGGAATTTCATTTTTTCGTCCATATCCACTGCACTGAGCAATAGCCGTACCGCCTGTTCTTCATCCCCCAGACGTGCCTGAAGAATGGCCTGCATGTACTTGACATCGGCTGTCTGAGGCAAATTCCCGAATATCCGCAAAGCGGCTTTGTCATATCCCTGCGACATATAGGCAATGGCCGTATTCATGTCCTCGTACGGACGCAGAATTTCCAGTGCCTGCGCATATTTGCGTTTCTCCAGACACTCCACTCCCCGTGCATACGCCGTATCCGGTTCGGTGGTATACACCGTATCCTGCTGCATACCCCGGCGGGAAAGGGTAAAGCGGAAGTCTACCGCACGTACGGACGGGTAGAGCTTGTCGAGCATGTAGGCATACTCTGCCTTATACTGGCTCTTAATCAGCCATTCACGCCGGTCGGGATCCGTCTCCTTATCTATTATCCGCAAGACGGCACCCCTGTTACCGACAAAATGCTCATCTTCCATGATCAGGCGTCGCAATTTGTCCCATCCTTCAGGAATGGTACGCACTTTTATCAGTTGCGGCAGGTTCGGGATCTCGTCTTTCACCTCCCGTTTCCGGATATTTCCCGCATCGTCTATCTCCATGGCGGCACCGACAGACAGGGAATCATACAGTTGCGTGAAGTCACGCACCAGAATGTTACGGATAGATTCAGCACGTTTCCGGGCTATCTCTCCGTTGATGCGCCAGTTACCTTCCGGAGAAGAGGTGGCAAAGAGTGTCAGGCTGTCTATGATGTACACCGGATCGGTCATCAGCGCCAGGGTAAGATCGCGCACCTGTTTCACTCCCTTCCGGTTCACATCGATGGATTCATCCAGACTAAAACGGTTTTTGGGAAAATAAAAATTCACACTGGTATTCGCTTCCGCGTCGCGAGTGACGATTTTACGCACAAAGCGGGGAGTCTTGTCAACGAACTTCGTCATCGAACTCACCAGAAAAGTCAGCGTATCCGATTTGGGAAGCGGGTATTCGCTACCGTTGCTGTTCAGCACATTGCCCACCACATAAACCTTCATGCGCGCCGAGTTTTCATCCGCGGGCACTTTCTGCGAATAGAGAAAGCGTACCTGGTCGGCAGCATAAATCACAGTGTCGAGTTTAGCTTCCGGGTTGAACGGGAAACGGACAATATCACGGTATTTCTCGTCTTTCATCGCTTTGCGAGCCTCATTGCGGGCAATCTTCTGCGTTTTATAGAACATTTTTACCAGAGCGGTAGAATCGAGCGAATTGATGCGCGCTATCCGTTCTCCATAGCCTGCCTGCTTGGCGGCATGACGAAGGGCGGGCGGATTGATATTATACAATTCACGTTTCAGACGGTACTGCGGATAAGCTGACCGCAGGGTTTCGTAACGACGCATGTAGCGGTCAACCGTAGCTGCCGAGTCCACCTGGCTGCGCTCTAAATTCCTGAATGCCTTAGGTCCGGGAGTACGTCGCTGCATCGAGTCGGGCAGAATGCGGTGATAAGTCAATAAAGGCGACAATCCACGGAAAAATCCGGCGGGTCCCCTGTCGGGCATTCCCTGTCCGTGCGATTCATAATATGCGTATATTTCTTCTTTCGAGAACTGCGACAGCAGGACCTTACGTGTCCGTACCGTATCCGGCCGGACCGGCCTCTCCTGATATTGCGTTTCCGTTACCCACGAAGGAGGCAGGATGTCCAGGTCCGGACGGCGAAAATGGAACATCGGGAGGAAATTCCTTACTTTCTCATAACGACGGATATATTTTTCCGTGAGTTGCTCACGGTTCAGGTGTGTCGTGTCATTCCCTGCCAGAAAAGCGCGCAGGAATTTCAGGTTTTCCTTCTTTTCGGCACGCGCGCCCCTGATGCGGTAATACCGGTAAAGGCCGGCGTCCAGCCGTTCCATCTTTTCATTGAAATAATCAAAGCGGGGAGAGTAGATCCGCGCACCGGGTTCCGCTCCCAGTTCCGCTCCTATTTCATGTATCCGGTTGAATCTGCGTTCCGCCTGCCAGGCGGCGGCACTCAACGCCCGGTCATAGAAGTAGCTTTTACGGGCAATCAATGCTTCCGCACGCGCTTTGGCATTTTCCGCGCAGGTGAGGGAATCATCTTCCAGGCTTCGGGCATAATCCGCCCATTTGTCGTTGAAGAAGCGGAAGCGTTCCAGCAGGTATTTGTTTTGATATTGCAACGTGTCGTTCACCCGTGCCAAGGCACGGTCATACTGCCACCACTGGCGTGTGATCATCCGGTACGAGTTCTCCAGCATGCGGTCTTTCAGCAGGCTGTCGCGTTCGGCAGCCTGACGGTTGAACATCTCAAAACGCAGCAGCAACGGGTCAGGACGCCGTTTCTTGGCACCCTGTATCGCCCAGCGTTTCTCCAATCCACGCTTATACCACTTCAGACGTTCCAGATAACGCTCGAAAGAGCGATAGTCGACATAGGTACGGTAGAAATTGACCGAGTCCGGGATAATCTTTTCCAGAAAACGGTCATAACGCCGGTAGTCACGCTCCTGCAACTCGCGAAACCGTTGTCCGGTGAAGCGCAGTTCTTTCAGGGAATCGAGCATATCTCCCCGCATCAGAACCGGACGGACATTCACCATCCAGTTGTCCTGTTGCAAGGCGCGGGGCACCGTTACTACAAATTCAACGTCAATCAGCCCGTTGCGTTCCGCCGTGTTGCGGGTGGTACTGGCAGAGATCACAATTTCATCCAATGCCATGGTAGTCAGGTTCTCTTTATGGATACTGTCCCATTCCATGGACACACCCGGTCTGGAAGTGACAAAGACGAAGTTCGAAGACGGGGTGGAGATAACCGAGTCATGTTTTACCACCACCGGACGCTTCGGCGGGCTCTTCCGCGCGGCGGGCAATGCCAGCGTCACCCTCGGCTGCTCTTTGTAGAGCCTGCCGAATGGAGAGCATGCGGTGACAAGCATGATCAGGAACAGAATATAGAAACTTTTAGTACTCTTCATACACCCATGGGTTGACGACAAGGATCAACCTTAGAATAAATAAACAAGATTAAATGCCAGCTTAGGTGTCGGAAGAAAATAAGTGCCCGACTTCACCTTGTCACCGCAGTGTTCGCAACGATATTTCGTGTAGGGGGTTACCAACAGTCCCAAACCTGCTTCGACTTCCATATTCCAGCGTTTGCCCAGCAACCACGAACGCCCGTAGGTCATTCCCGCACCATAGCCCCAGCCCTGATAACGATATTTACCATCCAGCAGTCCGTCCCACGCCACGTTGTAGCGCGCTCCCATGGCATACATGCTGATAAAACTGCCGGCATAAGTTTGCCAGAACCAATAGCGTGCGCCCGATTCCAACAGGAAGTGCTTGATCTTCCGCGTGTCGCTGAAATTCCACGGATTATAGGAAAAGCCCAGGTTCAGCGTCCAGTGGGTACTCAGCATCATGCTGCCCTCGGCGTTGAAGGTGGTAGTGGCCAATTTTAGCGTATTGGTCTGTACTGAATAGAACTGCGCCCGCAGATGGGTCGTCAGACTGCCTGCAAGCAGCAGGAAAAAGGACAATAAGCAATATCGTACAATTCGTCTCATTGATATTTCAATATAAGGAGTTTATATTAACAGACAGTTAGTTGTGTACACCAATTGTCATATTCTTTCCGGTAACTATAAACGGCAGGCGGAGGACTCACCTGTAGGCATGTGTCCGAAACCAGCGTATCATAGCGGTCGGTAAGATTTACCAGGTAGCGCTCTGGTACATATACACAAGGTATGGATTCGGCAACATTCTCACCATTTGCCTCAACACCCTCCAGCTGCGGATAGATCATACTCAGGTAATGGGCGGAATGGCCGAAGCACCACCAATTCTCTTCGATGAAAAACAGGTAGATATGATACAGGTTTTTACCTTCCTTGTCGAACACTAATTCCGGAATTCTCATGTTACATTTTGTCATTGGGTTAATAATCACTTACACATCTCACCATACCGTTCGCCGTACTTTTAGCCTGGATATCACAGTAAGGTTTCCCCGATGTAAAATCAAAAAACCAAGCATCTGTTGCCCCCTTTTCAGTGGAAGACCAGTATCTTTTCGTCCTGCCGGTTTCTTCCATCAGTTTGTCCTTATATATCGCCCCAATGGCTTCACGAAACATCCACATCAGTTGCAGCTCGCGTTGAGTGGGAACACGCCATTTGCGCCCTTCACCCGGTGCGCCGGCAGTACCATACCAACGGCACCCTGTATTTGCAGTGGTGGCAAAATCCGGATTATCATCCTGCCCGCCATCATTTACTCCTTGCACTGCCATCCAATTCTTATCATTGCTTCCCACATCCGTGGGTGCCACAATAAAGCGAAACGGTATTCTGTCATTGACGCTCAAGTTTCCACCGTTTCCTTTGGAAACCTGATGCCGGATGGTAGCGCCGTTCCGCATTATCTTTACTCCGCTTCCCCATTGGGCGGCTCCAACCAGTCCTTCCGCATAAATAACGGCATACGTTTTTCCGCCGATAGTATCTTTCTGGATATACTGCCCAAAAACTCCCGAAGGAAGGCCGAAGCAGAATAAAACGATCCATAGAATGGAACAGGTCTTGAAACTCATCATCTTTATTTCTTATTAGGTTGCATTTCGTTTACTTATCGCTAATTGCTCGCATGACTGGCTTTACCCGGGTCCTGGAAACCTCTGACGGCATGCGTATTGCCGACAGCGTCGGAGTACACCTTCCCTTCATTCGTGATTACAAAGGCCTTGTCGGTATCCGGACAGGCGGTAGACGACCAGTAACCGGCACTCAGCTGGCTTACCGTACTTGAAGAGGAAATCCAGGTTCCTATCAACTCGCCGATAGAAGGAAGATACCACAGGATATCACCGGCCTCGTTTCCCTGGTTGTATCCATTCAGTCCGCGGTAGCAGGTATAAGCAGCCGCATAGTCTTCCCAAGGAACGCCGGCGGCTTGCAATCGTGCGGTATTCGCAGGTCCGTCCGTCAACGAAGTGGCTCCCAATTTGTCGAGTGGCGCCGTTCCTGCATACCATTTCAGGTTCGTTTCTCCCGGTGTTGTGGTGCTGGACAAACTTCCCACCGGATAGTATCCGTCCGAAAAGTAAACCTCCATCTTGTTCGGGTATTGCCATTTAACGGCACCCGGGTCATTTACCGACGGCAAGGAATTACCATTTGCATCGTATGCCGTAAGTTCTCCCGAGAAATAGCCGGGTATCAACCGGACTACATTGGTGTCTTCCGCGCTATTTCCTTTCAGGACAATGTTGTAAGTCAGGTCGTAATTGGGGTACACGCTGAAATCAGTCGTGAAGTTCTTTCCCAAAAACAACTGGTAGATAGAGAAATCTTTTACAATATGTAAATCCGGGATACCAGCGATCTGCTTATTCTCCAGTCCTATAATCTGAAGGTAAGTACCGCCCTTCGGTGAGTTATCGCGGCGGGTACTCTGCGTAGAGGTCGGTACGCTCTGCTGGAGATTGACCGGGATGTATACAGGCTCCGTATTAATCACTGGATTTGCGACGGTTGTCTTCTCTGCGAGTTTTTTAGACCAAAAAAAGTCGGAGCTGTTCAAATCCACTGAAGGGAAAACGGCTTTTCTTCCAATCACATTATAATAACTCTGCGTGGGAATGTTCATCAAGTCTACCTCCCACGTATGCGGAACGTCTATAAAATGTTTAAAAGTGGTTGTTATATTGAATTTCACTCTTGCCACGGTGCGCTTCAAAGAGACGTACAACTGTTTGCCCGTAGAGATTTCAGCAGCAGTCTGGCCGCACATGACGATCCCTGTTCTTTCCATGACCTGTCCGTTTTCCTGTAGCGGGGCGCCGTTCGTGTCCGTCAGTGTCAGCTTTTTTCTGGGGAAAATAGTATCATTATCCGCCACCCGTGTCATACAGAGTTTCTGTAAATCCGCATAGGTGGAACTGCCTACTGTTATACTGCTAAAGTCACTCTCATTGACGTTGGCCAAAACCACAATCATGTTTTTCTTCCCTCCTGTAGATTTAATCTCCACCTCATCTGTCTTGATGGAGCCGTCCGGAGAAGTAAAATATTTCTTTTCCACCAGTTTTCCGTCCGGTAGTGTTCCGTCAAACTGGAAGCCCATGTACGAATAAACGGCATAATCTTCAGGAATACTCACGGCAGGAGACGAAGCCGCCCTTGTGACGGCAGGTGTCGCCACAAGTTCCACATCCATATCCGGCGAAGACATCCTAAGCACAGGGGGCATTTCTTCCGCACGTGTTTTCCCGTCGGACGAGGTATTATAACCGTCTATGCCCAGGGTAAGCTTCACGGTCACCGGGTCCGGGGATGAAGATGTTCCCGGGTCCGGCAACAGGCTGTCCTCCGTGCATCCCCCTAAGGCCAGGAAGACGATACATACCGGAATTATTTTTTTTATCATGATAATATCGTTCATTTGTATATTGTTATAATATCATTACTTATGAAGCATCACGGACACAGCGCACAGAACCCGTCGTTTTCTTATCGTACGGAGATAGCACCAACTTAATATTCACAACAGCACTTCCATAATCAAAAGACATGCCCCATGCTTCGTTTTCAGTTACTTCCGTACCGGTCCAGTATGGTTTATTTCGATTCGCATCACTTCCAAAGTTCAAATCCGCATATGTACCTCCATTAGCCGATACCAGTACCAATACCGCCCGCAACTCTGTGGCTCTCGGAAGTCTCCAGTCATGAAAACCACCCCCGTTATATTTTCTGCAAAGTTCTTTCGCAACCAACTCGCCGTTTTCATTTTCCCACGGAACAGGCATAACGGAGACATCATTTTTGGTTATCTGAATTACCGGATAAGCTTTTTCGTTTGTATAGACGTTTATATCATCCGTAATCTTTAGACCGTCCGTGGGCAGTGTTTCGGGGGCTGGTGCATTAACATGCACATAATCTCCGTTACCGCCATAGTCCACAGTAGTAAGGTAGTTTTTGTACGTATGCTCACCGACGGTTAAAGAGGTAGGTTTTGGAGGATATATAGTCTGATATGGATTGCCCGGAATAAGGGCTTTCGGCCAATAATATCCGTCAGGAATTGGAAATTTCTCTATATTTGAAAAATCTATCCATCTATAGTTATCCGCGGAGGGAGGCGTTATATCATCTCCAAAACCACCATTAATTACCTCTGAACTCCAGCTCTGAATACTTAAACTCAGAGCGGAGTTATTATAGACCAGATTATACGTGTTTTTATATCCCTGTCTGAAACCGAACGACTTACCATCGTCACTTTTGTTAAGATAGAGCTTACTCAGCGTAAACAGCTCATTAATTCCATTGACATTCAATATGATGAGTAGGTCGCCGTCACCGACTTTGGAATCCATGAACGAGGGAACCAGAAACTGGTAGGTGAGAACCTTCGTAGTGGACAATACCGCAGCAGGGTTTACGGTTACTCCTATCGGACCGGCGGTAGCTCCATCCTTTACCAACCCTGTTTCCGGGTCAATAGCTCCTTTGTTTTTAATCCAGCCTCCCCCCAGGTTATCCAGGGAAACACTGCTCAGCCTGAACTCCGGTCCTTTATCCACATATTTCGTGATGTTAAGAACGATCCACGTATAGGCATGCCGGAAGTGTAAAGGAATAGTTACCACCGGTTTATCAGATGGAGCGAACGGATAGATGGTCTCGGTATTGTAGAGCAGATCCGTCTGTTGGAGACCGGTCCTGACGGAGAAATCAAACGGGATGCCATTCGTATAGACATCCTTGGTAGCGGATGGGACAGGCGGATAGTAAGCAACCACTTTTAACGCTTTACCTTCCGACCCCACGGGAGTGACACTTGAATGAGTTGAATTGTCAATGAAAGACCAATTCCACGGTGCAGAGGAGTCGGTGCGCTTCATTGTCGCTGTCATGTCGGATGATCCCTTGAAAATTTCATTCCCGTTATCACTTTTAGTGACGGACATTCCAAAGGAATAGGAATTTCCGGTAAAATCATTTGTGGGTATAAAGTTTCTTGATTGAACGGGCTCTGTCTTTTCTATGGACGCGTTGAAGTTCAGAGAAACCTCCTTTGCCGGAGTATCCGACTCCGGTCCGTCATAGATATGGTTGTCACAGGCTCCGGCCAGAAGTAAAGAGAAGGCTGTCAGGAGGATTGCCCGGGGCGAGGTATATTTCTTGTTTGTATCCATATTCATCTTTGTATATCGTTTCAATCACTTTTTTTTCAAACTCGGATTATCATGTTGCTGACGTACGCAACGGATTTTCAATTTTTCTGTTTTCTGATGCCACGACGCATATCCGGTAGTAGCAGTAAAATCAACAGTCCATGCCCAAGCGGACTTTTTCCGTTGGTCGTCTGTAGCATTGGGTACCAGATACTCGCTCCCGCACCAATAAGTCCCGGACAACGGTGTGAAGCCTCGCAATGCTTCCAAGCTTCCCTGATTCACATAGATAAACGCCAGTTCCGAGAGTCGCGGAAGTCTCCAGTCGTCATATCCGTTTTCTTCCAGATCCCGGCATAAGTCAAAGGCTGTCAGCGTAGTTCCGGTCTTCCACTGGACGTTCTCATGACCCGATTCATCCACCATATCATTGGCGGAAACCATCAGATTGGGAAAGGTACCTTCATAGGAAAAGGCATCCGCCACCGTAGCATACAAGCTCCCGTTTTGTCCTCCCGAAATATTCGGAGCATAAAAACTATTTCCTTCCTGATAAAAATTATTGTAGTTGAATGGAAGATATATATTAGTACCCCAATAAGACTTCTTCTTGGGAATTACTTTTGAGGCACCCGCAGCGTAAGTCCAGTCCACATTCTCTCCATTAAATCCCTGATAAGTCAGGTAGTATCCCAGGATGGAAGGTACGGAAGTTTCTTCGTTTGATACCCAGCCCTCGATCATGTCGGCACTGAAATCCAAGTTTTTCGGCTTGCTGGTGTACGCAAGTTCGGCAGTGGCATAACCCGCGTCTTTCACGCTCTTGATGGTAAACTGGTATACGTGGTTGCGCAGTATGTTCATCTTAGCCTTACTCCCCTCATCGTAGGTGAAGTCTACGCGGTAGAACGTTTCCACCTCCGAGCCGTTATACTTTCCCCCTACGATAATCGCGAGGCGATTGGAGTGATTGGTATCATATACATCTCCCCATAGCAAATCGGCTTCGGGCAGGTAAATCTTTTCCGAGCAATAAGTGGTACCGGTAATGTACGTGCTGCCGTAGATCTTTGTTTCCGTACCTCCGACAGGGGAAGGACTGTTGATTGCCAATGCCCCTGCCGAAGAAGAGAAGTTGTTTTCTACAGGCATATATGCGTATTGTTTTCCATCTTTCCATATCTGGACCTGGGTCATGTCAAACGGCACGCCGCCTTTGTTCCAAGTATTGTTATCGGCGTTTTTTGTCCCGATGCCGATATCTACCCGCGCTACCGCACGTACCAATGACACCGTGCCGAGATCCATCATCTCAGTAATAATCTGGGGAGCTCCGTCTTTAGCTATCCCGAACATCGGAAACGGTTGAGCGGCAGTAAATTCAAGCACATTGCTTTCTCCACTAAGTTCCGCGCTCAGGCAGGCTTGCTGCACTTCCGCATAGCTCTTCCCCCCATACGATAAAAGATTCCGTAATCGCCATCGGGAAAGTTGGCAAGGATGACTAGTTTGTATTTGTCATTGTTGTCTACACTTTGCAGCAGTGTAGCGCTGTATTTTCCACTGTTCGAAGCTATCTCCGTACCCATACCCACATGGCGCAAGGTACCGAAGGCATTTCCATCCGCATTGAACTGAAGAATACAAAGGGACTTAATGGCCGAGGCGGTATCATCATTATCCATTGTCGTTCCGCTATTGGCAGCGGATACGGATAGGTTGATGATGGCAGAATCCGCAGCCGGGGAGAATGAATCGTCCTGCTGACATGATATTTGCAATATCATTGCAGCGGCAATCATTGCCCACTTTCTTAAATTCGATATATGGTTATTCTTCATATTCTATGACATTATCTTCTGTATGTACAATCACCGTCCGGTGATTCAATTATATTCTTTCCAGACAGTCTCTACTCCCCATTCGGTGAGTTTGACCTCTACACTGACGCTCAATTTGAAATCCAACAGCACGTTCAGGGTTTGTCCCACGACCGGGATGATGGGTTGGTGGCTGCTGTCCGTATTCAGACTTTTGATCCGCTCTGTGCCATGATAGATATCGATGGTCACTCCTTGGTTTTCTCCTTCCAGAGTAGGGAACAGGTTGAAAGGAGGAATCTTATAATCTTTTCCCGCTTCAAAAGGGGGCGAAAATCGATAGGAAGCGGGAGTACCGCCATAATGACCTTCAAAATCCAGGCGGCTGGCAGTTTCATGCACAACGAGCGAATAATCGCCGTCACTACTTCCGCTAAGAAGTTCCAGACCGCGTACGGTTATATTCATTGACGCTACCATCCGTGAAACAGCCAAAGTCTGTTCCTCTATACGGGCGGACGTCGAAGTGTTTTCTATTTTAAGCTCTCCGTAGAATAAATCGGCCGGAGGGGTGTAGGATATGCTCTGTGCATCCCTTGTGGGTGCTGCAGAGGGTTTCATAGATATGAAACCGTCGGAGCATGAATCGCCCTTTTTCAGCGGGCTGACGAGCATCGTACCGTCCTGCGTATTGCACAAGGCTACACAATGAAGGGTAGGAATACCCGGATAATCCAGATTAACAGGTTCCGTACTGTTCACAGGGAGTATGTCAAGCAACAAGTCTTTGTCATCAAATACATAGAGGCTCATATCCTTGATGGTTTCCTGTGAAATACCGGCAGGAAGTTTCACTTTCAGAGGGACACCCTTGAAACAATCGTCGTTATTTTCAGCTATGCATCCTGATAACAGCAATAGTGTGAACATAGAGTATAATATCCCCGGCATGAACCGGAATTTGTAGTCACCTGTCATAATGGATATTCTTTCTTGTTTTTTTTATCTTTGCTAAGAACGGAGTGTGCCCGAATGCGGATTACAATCGGGCACATACCGATTTCTAAGAATTTTTCTTTTGTTTAATTATAAAGAATAGAGGGGGATGCGAGAATTATTGGAAATCTTTTGTGATTTCGGCAGTTGTCCATTTTGCAACGTTTACAGATACCTCAACTGAAGCGTCTACACTCGGCTTAGTCGGATCGTCACCACCGCCACCTGCGTTGCCGCCGGGTTGAAAACTACCTTTCAAAGACAGAGTCATGTCATAAGTCTTTCCGGCTTCAAGAAGCGGTTGGGCAGCACCACTAGTTCCAGATTCACCAAAATACATTGTAAAGTACTTGGGCAAAAGGTCATTCACCTCTGTTGACTGGTCTTTTGATCTCCATAAAACTTCAATAACAAGACCGGTCGGATGGGTAGAAGCAGGGGAATTTTCAAACAGATACCAGGATTTACTTGCAAGGGCGTTATCTATTTGATTGACATTAGAAGTGCTCTCCACAAGATCCGCAGCGAGTGCAAGATAATCATCTGTTTGCTTCGGCTCACCGATGTTGTTGTCTGCCCATGTCCACGGTGCAACACCCCATGCCACACCACCTGCAAAAGCGTAACTCTGCGGAACAAATCCTTTCCACGTTCCAGTAGTGGCCGGAATAAGAGGTGAATTTGTCTGGGCCGTCATCATATAAACCTTTTTAATGGTAAACCATTTTGTATTATCATCCTTCAATGCTTGTTCAGTAGCAGCATAATTCTGGCCAGCTGTCCATGCAATCTTTACCGTCTTGATCCTAGCTGCCACAAAATGCAACTGGACTTCAGCTGTACCCGTATTATCATTAAATGTAATCTCACCCATTCCACTTGAATACAAATTGTCCTTGCTCTGGTTTACAGTAACTTTACCAGTACCGTCGGTAGCAATAGAAGAGAAATCAAGCTTTTGGAGCCGGGAAAGACTAGATATGCCATCAAATGTGCCATCCGCGGTCTTGTCACCGAGATTGGCTATTACAACTACTTCAGCGGCATCCGTAGTAGTAGTTATCGGATTACCGATACTAGCAGCCTCTATATACTGTGGTTTGCCCACAATGAAGCCTGTCGGGTTAAAGAAAAACACAGTAACATCCTTAATAGCAGCACCGGATTCGGTAGCAGGTTCCTCGGCACCCGGCGCCCTTGTTGCGTTTACTCCATCTCCTTCCAATTTAAGGATAACCTTTGCTTCCGGGGCATCACCCCCTGTAGGAGCCACATCGTCACTTTGTGAACAACTTGTCAATGCAGCTATCGCACACATCGACAAAAATAAACTTTTTACTTTCATTTAGTAGTTTTTTATGAAAAAAAATTGATAACTTATATCTTTTAAATTTAAATATCTCTTTCACCTTTATCCATCTCTATTCCATAATAGAGAGTAGCACAAATAAACTGCATATACATCACTGTATATTACTATATATCAATACATTACAATTATTCAAGAATGTAACAGCTGTTTCAGAATCAATAAATGAAGAATAAAACAAAACAATGTTCAAACAAAAAGCTGATATTTAATTTATTAAGAAAATAGATTCTGAAACAATTGTGAAACAAAGAAAATCGCACAGATCAAACAATTTTAATAATATTCATAAAAACAAAACATATGGAAAGCGAGTTGCTATACATCGAAGAGCATTTGTCATGTCAAAACTATATGACTACTATCGAAACCGGATTCAAATTTATTGAATTTACGGAAGATACGGAATTTGGAGAAGACAACACAAATAAAAACTACCTTTTATTCTTTCTCAAAGGTGACATAACTATAAGCTACAACCAGTTTCACAACAAGCCGTTTCAAACAGGCGACATGATATTGATTCCACGTTCTTCATTATTTAAAGGAGTGGCTCCCAAAGAATCAAAGTTGCTTTTAATGTTTTTCGATATACCGGAAAACAGCTGCGACAAACTACTATTACAATCATTATCAAATATTTGCGAAAATATGGAATACCTGTTCGAACCGATTAAAATACGTTATCCGCTGACTCCCTTTTTAGAGGTACTGATCCACTGCATCAGAAATGGCATGAACTGTTTACACCTGCACACACTGATGCAACAGGAATTATTCTTCCTGCTTCGCGGGTTTTATGAGAAAAAAGATATTGCAACATTGTTTTATCCTATTATTGGAAAAAGCATTGACTTTAAAGATTTTATCATGCACAACTATACCAAAGTGAATAATATTGAGAAACTTATTTCTCTGTCCAATCTGGGGAGAAGTTGTTTTTTTGCAAGATTCAACGAAGTATTCGGAATGACAGCCAAACAATGGATGCTGAAACAAAGAAACCAACTGATTTTGAAAAAACTGACTGAACCGGGGGTATGTATAAAAGATGTCATCGAAGAACTGGGATTTGAGTCACAAGGTTATTTTGGCCGTTACTGCAAGCAGCATTTCGGATGTACTCCCAAACAATTAATTAAGCGCTATCAGGCTAATAATGAAACAAATTAGCAAGTATTTTCCATGTTTGTACAAAATGAACAAATTTTCGGACTTTATTGCAATTAATATAAAAGAAATATAAGCTTACTTTGCAACGTGAAAACAAATAAATCAATAAAACCCTTTTATACTACTCTCTATTATGGAATAGATTACAATAGTGCAAATATATATAAAATATTAATACCTGCAATTTTTTATCAGGAATTATAGTATGAAAAATCTTACTTTTAGAACAATTTAGTCACTATACTATTCACCTTATCAAGTTGAGAAACGTCGAATTCCTTCAAATAAATACGGGTCATTTCTTCTGATGTATGTCCCAATCCTGCACTAATCACGGAAACCGGCGCACCACAGTCACGGGCGAGGGTAGCCCAAGTATGGCGGGCTGTATAAGTAGTCAAAGGTATTTTGACATCAATCATGGCAGCTATTCTTTTCAAATGCCGGTTTATACGCCCCAAGGCCAGACGGTACTGCGTATATTCTGAAGAAGAATTGTCACGGATAATCGGAAATACATATTTTCCTTCTGTTTCATACTTATCCATCAACTCCTGCATTTGAGGCGTTACGGCAATGCGAATAAATTGCTTAGACTTATGCCGGGAATAGGTCAACACACCATTATAAATATCAGATTTCTTCAAAAGGACAATATCCACAAAGGCCATTCCCTGCGCATAGAAGCTAAACAAATACAGGTCACGGGCAAACTTCAGTTCAGGAGCATCCTCTAGTTTGAGATTCGCCAGAGCTTGAAGATCCTCACGGCTCAAGGCACGCTTCACTGTTTTAGCCGGACGCGTCTGCGCTTTCACAAAGGGATATTCTCCATGAGGATGATAGCCATCCACCACAGCCTGATTATAAAGAGTCCGCAAATTCCGCAAATAATAGCTCACCGTATTTTCGGCAACTCCATTATTATACAAAAAATCCTCATAGCGCCGGATAAAACGTAAATCAATCTCTAGCATCCGGATGTCCGAACCGTCCAGAAACTTAGCCAATGATGAACGCGTGCTTTTATATGCCGCAGCCGTCCCCTCTTTCTTCAACTTTTTTTTCCGTTCAATTTGTGTATCAATATAGCGCAGTATGTAAAATTGCTGTCTTACGTTCGCACGGGTGAATTGTGCCAATACATCTTCTACTGTAAAAGGCTCCGTTGTCCGTTCAAGCTGCCGGATCCGTGTATGAATCATATTTTTCATTTTCCGCAGTTCACGATTCATCTTTGTGATGTCCGTAGCGGTTAGTGTGGCATCCGTACCATCAACAATCTTTTCCTCTGCCTCATTGAATACTTCCTCTTTTAACCGGAATCCGGTATATAACAGTTTCTTTCTCCTACTATGTATCACTTGAAACACCAAAGGATAAGTACCATTATTCAATCTCCTGCCCTTATTCAGCATAAGCCTAACTGATGTTGTCATATTCTTCCCTTCCTTTTTTGCTATTATTTGCACATTATTTAAATTTCCAACCTGCCCCTCACAAGCCAAAACAAGGAGTGCCATAAAAGGTTTTGCAAGTTCAAGAATACTTGGAGTATAAATATAGTTAAATTATACGCTCATATATTTATTCTGTTTTAATTACATAGCTTCTATATATATGCGCATAAATTAAATAAGTACGAAAATAGTCATATTTTATTACATGAATAATATATTCAAGCTATTATTCATTTTGAAAAATCAGAATATTACGTATAGCTTTGCAATATGGATTTTAAGGAGCCGTCCGTTGTACTAAATCCCGCATACGTAATAGCTAAAGTTTGCTA
>UMAG01030996.1_pt1 | contig 35227 bp, 14 predicted proteins | sample 1963651 | NCBI WGS metagenome assembly UMAG01 (sample SAMEA4835910, study PRJEB28245) | human gut metagenome | biome: gut microbiome; material: fecal sample | place: Denmark | collected 2008 | reverse complement strand
ATAAAAAATGTTAAACATAAAGATTATCTAAAAACTGTTTATAAAAAGATAATAACTATTATAATTTCTATTATTACAAGTATTATAGCTGTTATTATATTCGATAAAGATTTAGAAGCTATTGTTACTTCCGCTTTATTAAGTATTGTATTTTATGATTATATTGTTAAGTATATTATTAAAGGTGTAAAAAACAAAACTTCTAAATATAATAAGAATGGTGATAAGTGATGTTATTATAGTAGCTATTATTACAGGTTGTTTTATGTTAGCTAATACATATCTTAGTAAAGAACATAAAAGTAAACGTAGTAGAATATCTAAATTAGATAAGAGTTTATATTATATAGAATTAGATAAGATTTGTTTTAATATAAGAAATGCTTTAAAATGTGACGGAGTTTATATAGCTTATTTCCATAATGGCGGTAACTTTATAAATGGAATATCTATGGATAAATATAGTGTAGTAGGTGAGGATTATTCTCCCAATTTAAATTCTTATAAAGCTATATATAAAGATAAATTAGTTAATAATTTTCCTTATTTATTTCATAATTTAATTGTAGCTAATAGACATTGTATAACTTCTACTAAAGATTATACTTTTCATGATAAGATGTATCGTGATGAATTAAATAATAGAAATGTTAATTCCGCTTATAGTTATTTAATTAAAGACCCTATTAAGAAAACACCTCTCGGTTTTGTTTCTTTAGAATATATTCAAAATGTTACATTAAATGAAACTGATGAAAGATTTATATGGAAGTATCAAAATGATATAGCGAATATTCTTAATATGGGTAAGTAACAAATTAATAAACAAATTATGGCAACTCTTAATAAACTTTCTTCTCGAATAGTTAATATGATTGGACAACCAGACAATCATGAATTACGAGAAAGAGTAAAAGATATGTTTAAAAATATATTTGCTAAATATATTAGACAATCTTCTGAAAGACACGGAATAGATGAAATACTTACTTTAAGTTTTGTAGCTTCTATAGATGAATTAGATTATGACACAATAAGACCTTCTAAATATAGAATACTTAATAAAAGAAAATTAATAGGAACAGTAAATAAATTACCGGTTCCTATTCGTATTTTTAATGATTCACCATATCTTTATGTAGGAAGTGTTAATGGAGAGGCATACAAATATATAAATAATCCTACAGAACTTGTATTTCAAAATAGTTTATTCCCTCCTAATGAAACTATATGTTATGTTATAGAAAATGGTAGAATATTATTATATAAACCTGATAATAAAAATACTCTTATTGATGATAGACGTTCTATTAATGAAATTATGATTAAAGCTGTATGGGAGAATCCTGAAGAAATATTAACTATGTTTGAAGATAATGATGGACAAGATATAGAACTTCCATTTCCAAGTGATATGATAGAGACAGCAATATTTGAATTATTAAAAGTAGAATTTAATATAATATCTCGTGATAATGATATTAAATTAAAAGAAGATGTAACTTATAAGCAAAATGCTAATTAAAAAGATATATAAATTGATTGTAAAAAGAGGGATTAACGAATTTCGGAACACCTCTCGCCCTTGTGGCCATTAAACTGTATTTCAAACTATATAACATACTGTATATCCAATTATATTTAATATTATATTTAATACTATGCTTCTAATTAATTCAAAACCCAAAGCTCAAAATAAACTAAAAGGTTCTCAAACTGATTATTTTTATAATGATTTTATTTATGAAGCTACTCTCAAATTGGATAGATATATTAGGCATTTACACTTAGCTTACGCAAAACGTATAGAATTGATTAATATAATAGATAAAAATAAAGATTTTTATAATAGTATTGGAATAGATATATCTCCTATTTATAATCCAGATTATTTTGGTACTATAAAATATGATAGGAAACAATATAATTCTAATCTTTTGAAAATGTCTTTTATAAAAAGTTTTAATAATATCAATCATTATAAGATACATTTTCTTAATAGAAAGATTAAAACATATAATATAATTAGACAAATACCACGTCAAGTTTATGTTAATCTTCAAAGAGAATATAATTCAGAAGTTGCATCTTTTATATTAAAAGGCAATTCATTTAGTATAGGTAATGGTTTAGGATGTCTCAAATTAGATGTCTTTAGAAATCCGAGAGGAAATACTTCTAAAACTATTGACTGGAAGTCTTCATTAAAACTTAAAAAAGAACTTGAAGATGCGGGTTATGAAGTTATGTCTAAAGATAATCCACATGGTATGCAATATGTTCTTTTTTATGATAATACATATTGTAATACATGGCTTCATTGGGAACGACGTAATTCTAAAATTGTTCATAAATGGTATTATAAATTTGTATTCGCACAGAATAATAATTACTCTATAACTGCACTTAAATATAATGATATAGAAGAGATATTCAATGATAAACGAATTGGTATAACAGAACGTTTGTCAGCTATTAATATATACTATCCCGAACATATTAAAAAATTAATGAAATATGAATGATTCAGCTGTTTATATAAATAGTAAAGTTCTTATTGCAGAACTTTATAATGATTATAATATACAATCTTCCGATTTTATTCAGAGATTTCCAATATGGTGTGCTAATGCTTTAGGGTATTTAAAAATACATCAAGCATATGTTGATAATGAAATTAAAGGTGATATTATAAATAATATGTTTCAACTTCCTGATTATTGTCGAGGAGTTGATTCTGTTATTATAAATAACGTAGAAGCTACTTTAAAGTTTAGTCTTTTTGATAAAGATTCTACTTCAACAATTAATCATATTCCAGCTTTATCTCCAGTTGGAGATTTTAATAAATCTGATATAACAGATGTTATTGAATCTCCTATTGTAAAAGAAAATAATGTTAAAGATAAACCTGTGTATTGGGTTTCTAATAATTGGATACATACTAATATAAATCACGGAGATATAGTAGTAAGATATAGAGCTATACCTTATGAATATGATAGTGAAACTAATATGACATTTCCTCTTATATATAATGATGAACTTCTTAAATTGGCTATTAAATTATATGTTTTAAAAATGATGCTTAATCGAGGTTATGTTCATCCTATACAAAATCTTAAAGATAATAATCCTTTTACTAATCCAGCTCTTTATCTTGAACAAATTAGATTTAAAGTTAGAACTTCTTGTAATAAATTTACTAAAGATAGAAGAGAAATATTAGCTAATATTAATACGACAATGTTATGGAAATAAAAGGTTTAAACTTAGATTCAGCACCTCTTATCTCTGAAAATAAGTCTCTTAGATTTGCTAAAAATATTTCAGTTCATTCTTCTCTACAATCGTATATTAACGAAGCTGGTTTTAAACCAATAGGTAATATATATAGTAATACAACAGATATTCTATGTGGTATTATAACTACTAATATAGGATTTGTAGCTTTTATTAAACGTAATACTTTAGGTTATATAAATTATTATGAAGTAACAAATGATGAAGTTGTATTAAAAAAGAGTATATATGCTTACAATTTAAATTTCGATGAAAATAGACCTATAACAGGTGACTATACATATAATTATAAAAATGAATTAATTATTACATTTACAGAAGGTATTTCAGAGGAAGCTAATGAGACAAGAATTATTAATATAAATAATCCTACTTCTCGTATTGAATCTTCAGAAATACATGTTCAATTAAATACGTCCGAAGTTTCTTTATTAAATATAATTCCAGATGTAACATATCCTACTTTAAATTTTAGAGTATTAAATAGTGGAAGTTTAAAAGCTGGAGCTTATCAAGTAGCTATTAAATATTGTCTTGAAGACGGAACTTATACAAATTATAGTATATTACACAGAAGTATTATTATATCTGGTAATTATTTAGATAGTGTAAAAGTAGGAGATTATGTTACTAAATCAATAGAAGTAAAATTTGCAAATGTAGAAATTAAATATAAATATTATAAATTAGCTATTGTATATATTGATGAAGAAAGTCAATTAGCTTATGAAACAGATAATATAAAATTAGAAGGAAATAATACTTATATTATTAGTAATTTAGAAAATAATACTTCTATATCTTTAGAAGATATATTTGTCAATAAAATAGGATATATAAAAGATACTTGTCATGTTAATTTTAATAATAGACTTTTAAGAGGTAATGTAAAAACTATAGATTATTCATCATTAGATAATATATTAAAAAATGCAGCAAATAATGCAAAAGTAGATTTAATAAGTTATAATAAACAAAGCGAGTTAGATAAGTCTACTACAAGTACTGATGTAGAAGATTATAATACTCCTTATTATATGGGTTATGAAGTTTATTCCATTTATATAGGATTTTTCGATTATAAAGGTTCTTTAATTAATATATATAAATGCCCATATAAAGAAGGAGATGCTACTACAAATTTTAATACAAATCATCTTATACCTTATTCAGATAGAGATGTTGTATATAGATTGAGTGTAAGTTTTCCTACTAATATTATATCTACTATACCCAATACAGTTAAAAGTTTTTGTGTATTTAATGTTGAACATAATTTTAATAACAGTAGGATATTAAGTCAGGCTATTGCTTTACGAGATACTGATATTAATATATTTTCAAATGGTCAAAAATATAGTGGACAATTTGATTCCGAAACTAAAGTAAGAATATATCCTTTTGAATTTCTATTTAATAATAAAGAATCTATATCTGCTAATATTCTTACTTATGCTCAAATAGATGATACACATATAAGTCATGATGGTAATAACTTACCAGATGAATATAAATGTGTTACAGATACTGAAGTAGCTACTTCAAGTATGAATTTAAATCTTAATGATTTATATACTACTGGAATTATAGGTGATACTCGACAAGATAAATTAGAATATATAGCTGCAAATAATAGTCAAGTAGATAATATAGCTGGTGATTCATATTATAGAGTTGTACATAATAATGCTGTTGAAGGTAGTAATTGGCTTACTGGTACTAATAAATTCGCACTTATATTGTTAGCAAATACTACTGATAATTTATATGTAGATGAATATAATCAAACTCTACAAATAGCGAGTTCAATATATCCTATAAATGAAAATGTTAATGCTATTTGTTACGGTGATACAAGAATATCATATTTAACTCTTAGAGCTACTACTCCAGGAACTGGATTTAAAATAGGTGGTACTTCTGAAGAACAAAGTAACGCACATGTTTGGAGGTGGATATTTACAGTACCTATTGAAAGTAAATTTAATATAAGAGCGAGATATGATATAACAACTGTTGATAAAGCATATAAATTACATTATGCTACAGATATTAAAGATTTATATCCTTTATATGGTCTTAGTTATGAAGTTGATAATGCTATAAATACAAGTATTGGAAAAGGATATTCTTTAATATTTAATGAAAATGGTATTCAAGATTACGTATATTGGGATGAAATACCGGGTATATTTGAATATCCATCTCGTATTATAAGAAGTGATATATTAAATCCTGAAAGTGAAATTCTAAGTTGGAGATATTATAATGCTAATGAATATAATGATTTACCTAATAATAGAGAAGGTATAGTTAGTCTTAAAACAGATAATAAAAATCTTTATATTCAACAACGTTATGGACTTAGATTAGCAAAACTTAGAGATACTCTTAGTGTTACTGGAGATGGAACTTCTTATTTAGGTAGTACAGATATATTTAATATTGAACCTTATGAAATATTATATTCTCCGAGTGGATATATTGGATGTATAAATAGTTTCGATACAGCTATAAACGTAGCTGGATATTTTGTTTATGATAACGATAAGGGTAAACTATTTAATATATTTGGAGATTCTGTTTCAGAAATTAGTAATATTAATACTAAAGAATGGTTTTATAAAAATAAATCAAATGATTATATAAATAATCCTTTTATTCATAATGGTCGATACTTTAATTATAATGAAGATACTAATGTTTTAACATTTGTAAATAATAAGGATAATAATAAGTTTACAATATCTTTTAATAATAATGTTAAAAAATGGATTTCATTTCATGATTATATTCCTTTGTACGGATTGACAAATCGACTCGGAACAATATGGATATTTGATGATAGTAAAATTATTAATAGTATTTATAAAGTAGATGAGAATATAAAAGGATATTTTAATGATAAATATTATCCTTCAACAATTAAGATATTATTTAATGAAAATCCTATTATAAATAAAGAGCTTCAAAATATATTATGGAAAGATAGAGTTACTTATATAGATGATAATAGTAAATTAAAAGTTACTCTTTGGGATAAAACTATTGATAATATATTTGTTCATAATGATACACAATGTTCTGATATAAAAGTCGTAAAATTTAATAAAGAATGGTATAATGGAAATACTGGTGTTAATAAGATAAATATATGGAGATTCAATGATATAAAAGATTATGCAAAAACTCCTAATTTTTTAGCTAATGAAATTTCTATAAAAGATAATGCGTTACATACTAATCTTAAATGGTATAATAGAAACGAAATAGTTAGTCAATTTGTATATGTTATAATGACTTTCAATAATACAAGTAATAATTATGAATATGAATTACAAGAAGCTGATGCACAGTGGATTGTTGATAATAGGAATAATTAACATTTATAAAATATGACAATAGAAATTAAAAAAGAAAACAGAGGTAAGTTTACCGCTTCTGCCAAAAAAGCTGGTATGGGAGTTCAAGAATATGCTCGACATATATTAGCTAATAAAGATGATTATTCAACAACGATGATAAAACGAGCAAATTTTGCTAAAAATATAGGTGGTGCAGCAAGACGAAGAAGTAGAGCTTTGGGAGGTACTGCTACTTATGGAAATGAATATACTTATAAAGATATATCTAATGAAGAAATAGGTGGTGGTGATAATCTTAGAAATAATACATTAGGAGGATTAGGAAGCGGTGCTGCAATAGGTACTATGATACTTCCCGGAATAGGAACTGCGATAGGTGGAGTACTTGGTGCAATAGGAGGACTTGTTGGAGGATTATTTGGTAATCGTAAAAGAAAAGAAGAATTAGCTAAAGCTAAAGAAACTGAAAGACAACAGACTATAGCGGCTATGAATGATAAAATTGAAGCTGATTATACAAATCTACAAAATAGGTCTTTAAATGATTATTCAGAAGGTAATGGATTTTATGCTAAATATGGAGGTAGATTTCCTATTAGATATAGAATGGCTAAAGGAGGTTTAATTCCAAATTCTTCAAATAGTGATGTTGCTTATGGTGCAACACATGAACAATTTAATCAATTAACAGGTACAACTGGAATACCTCTCGGTAATTATGAAGTTGAAGGAGGTGGAGATAATAATGGTAATCTACAAGCTGGAGAAGTTATTACTTATGATAATTTAGGAGCTAATGTGTTTTCAGATACATTGAAGTTACCAAATAGTAAAAAAACTTATGCAGACGTAGCTAAAAAACTTACTGACCAAAAAGGTAAATTAGAAAATGCTACCTCTGCTATAGTAAATACTATAGAAGAATCATTAAATGAAATTCCTAAAAATAAGTTAAATAGACTTACACTTGGTACTAAAGTAAGAAATACAGAAAAAATGGTTCGAACTTTGAATATAGTTAGCGGTAAAATAGCAGAAGTAGATAATAAAATACAAAATCTATATAATGAGCAAGAAATACATGCTACAATTAAAGGATATAGAAATGGTGAAAATATAGCAGCTAAATATGGAGGAAGGTGTAAACGAGGTATGGGAGGTTGGATGGCTGGATTTGGACTTCTAACAAATTTAATGAACTCTTTATCTACAGCTAATGCAATAGATTATGAATCTAAAATACCACTTCCTCGTCAAAATAGAGTTAATACTCCTGTATATAGTACAAATTATAATATTAATTCACAACTCCAGGAAATAGATTCTCAAATTAGTTCTGCAAAAAGATATATAACAGCTAATAGTAATAGTCCTCAAGTAGCTCGTGCAGCTATTGGGGAATTATCTGCAAATGCATCTCGATTAAAAAATCAAATATATGCTGATAGAAATAGAGTATTAGCACAAATATACGATAAAAATGTAGAAGCGAGAAGTAATACTGAAAGAATTAATAATCAAATAGATTATGAAAATGCGGTAAATGAATATAATAAATATATTGATATAAATAGTAAACGTGCTGCTAATAGACAACAGATGATGCAAGGTATTTCTAATGGTATTCAAGATTATGCAAATTGGAAGATACAACTTGGTAATATGGCTTTGACTTCTTTAGGTTTACCGAAGGGTGTTAGTCGACAGATGAATGGTATTATGAATAGACTTTATGGAATTAATTTTTCTATTGATAATTAAACTACGATAAGGGTGTATTTTCGATATACCCTTATTTGCAATTTTAAGGTATCAAATTTCGATTTAAAATTATGGTAAAGATAAGAACAGGTCAATATAATTTCGGTCAAATAAACACGCCTAAAATGGCCGATATAAGCCAAATTTACGCATCTGTAGGACAGCAACTCAATAAGATGTATTACGACAATCGACAGGCTTATATTAATAATATAGTTAATCCACTTTCTCAAATGCACGCTAATAAAGATGATGAGGCTTTATTAAATGAGAAAAAGAATGCTATAACAGATAGTGCAAATGCTTTCAAAGAAAGTGATAATTGGCATCAAGCAAGTGATTATATTTATAATACAGTAGAAAATATAATTACAGATGAAGGGTTAGCTTTAATAAATTCTAAATATCAACAGAGACAAGCATACATACAATCTCTTAAAGATAGTGGTTGGTCTCAACAACAGCAAGATATTTTCTTAGCTCGTTCAGATTATTATTCTACAGCAGTTAAAGAAGAAAATGGAAAAGTTGTTGAAGGAGCTTTTAATGCTGTAAATTATGGTACACCTTATGATATAAATGAACAACTTGATAAAATAACAAATATAATAAGTAAGGCTAAAGCAAGTAGTGAATCTATAACAAATATAAGTGCTGAAGATGCAGTTATAAAAGGATTAGCAAATGTTTTAAATGTCGATGAAGAAACTTTTGTTAGTAATTTTTTACAAACTACTAAATCTACAGAGTCTGTATCTTATGATGATTTATATAATTATGTTTCTCAACGTCTATATAATAATCAAGAATATATAGATTATAAAACTACTATTGAACAAAATGCTTTATTTAAAGAACGCTTTATACCGGATAGTAATAATCCACGAGGTGGTACTTTAAGGGATTTAACTCCAGAATTATTAAAAGATGTATTTAATCAAAGTTATGCTATTAATGCTTTAGTTGGGACAGGAATATCATTATCTGATTTAGGACAACTTAATGATAATGGTACTTTTACTCTGAATCCTAATATGACAGAAGATACCATTAAAAAACTTACAGGAATTAGTGCTGCATTAGGTTTTGATATGGTATCGTATTTAACTACAGGAATAAGTTATTCTGATAATGTTGATATAGATTCGTTATATGAATTTTTAGATGTTGCTTTTAATAATTATATAGATAATGAATTTAATAATTATTTAAAAAATAATAATATATCTCTTGATAATCCTAATATAGAAGCCTATAAAGAAAATTGGTATTTGAATTTAAGAACACAGAATGCAATACAATCTGAAATTCATGCTAACGCTGATTCATTAGCAGATTTAATGTCCTTTACAAGAACTAAAGTAGTTTATGATTTAATTAGTAATAATTCCGTTTATACAACAGCTTATAAACATAAAAAAGAATTAGAAACCAAATATACTACAGAGGGATTTACTACAGCATCTACTCTTCCTGATACTCCTGTAAATGTCGGTAGTACAAAAAGTATTCAAGCTCGAAAAACTGAATTAGGAGAAACTCTTGCACAAATTGTAAATGATAGTCGTTCAATACCTATAACAGAAAATATGTATAAAGTTTTGAATACTATGTATGGTATTGAGCCGGGAGATGTTTCATCTATTAATAAATTAGATTTATCTGAAATTCTTAATAATCCTGATATAAATCTTAGTGATAAAGAACGTGAAGCATTTCAACGTTTACATAGGAATAATCAAATTGAAGCTCAAATTAAAGGTGAAATAGATAATTATGATAGAGAACTTAGTGATGTTTATAATATATTAAAAGATGATGTATCTAATTTAGATTATACTTCACAATTTATAATAAATCACAATATTACAAATTATGAAGATTATAAGGAATATATGGCTGAATTTCCTAATTCCGGTCAAGCTCCTATAAATTATATATATCCCGGTAATGAAATTCCTTATATAGCTAAAGATATTACAGATAGAAAATCTCGTATATTAACAGAAGATGAATTTAATAAATTACAACAATCTCTTACTGAACATGCAGCTGAGATATATAAAAAGAAGACAGGAGAAGATTTAAATTATACAACAAAAGGTGTTGTTATATTTAATCCAACAGGTGTATCTCGTCAATATTTAGATAATGCTATAGACGCTATAGGAACAAGTTCTGATTCTTGGGTATTAGAAAATGTACAAGGAACTAAGAAATTTAATAAAAATATAGGTCTTAGTTTAGCTAATAATCCAGAATTAGTAAGACTTCTTTTAACACATGCTCCTACAAGTGGTTCTGGTACTATACCTAATATAAAAGATGTTGGCATAGATGCTAAAGAAACAGGACTTCCTGATAAAACTTATGACATTCGTTATAATATTGTTTATGATAATAATGATTTTGCTGAAACAGGACAAGCTAAACAAAAAATATTATGTACAGCTTTAGACGTTAATGGTGCACCTCTTGGTAGTTTTACTATATCACGAGATATTAGTAAAGAAGCTCTATTAAATATGATACAATCTGATTACAATAATATACGAACTTCTCAAATATATGATAACAATATATCTGGAGAAAATGTATTATCAGAAAGTAGAGGAAAAATTGTAAGTCAAGCTGCATCACATATGTTTTCCTTTACTCCTGTTACTGGTGTGAAAAATACTACAACAGCTGGTTCAACTTTAAATTTACAAGCTCGTGCTCAACAATTAGAAGTTGGAACTGGAATAAATGGTGATGGAGAAAAGTTATATGTTCAGTCCAATTTAATAATACCAGCTACTCAACAAAATATCGGAAATGCTTATTTTGAAATAAGTAAAGAATCTCTTGGTAGAGGTGAATATGGATATAAGGTTGTAATGGTTCAACCAGATGGTAAAGGAAATTGGGTAGATGCAAGTATGCTTGATTGGGGGGATGAAAGATTAAATCATAATTTTTATACTCTTTCTCGAAAAGGTATGCCAGTTAAAAATATAAATGATGCTTTTGCAGAATTAAGTGATTATTTGTTAAGTATCGGTTATCAAATGAATATAAATTATGGGAAATAAAATAGGAACTCCTGTAAGTTTAAATCCGGTAACTGTTGAAGATAAACCTTCGACAGTTATCGGAACTCCTGTTAAAATAAGTAATCCAACGGGAGGTCAATCTTTTATGCAAGGATTTATGTCAGCATCTCCTCGAAATTTTGATATATCTTCTTATCAAAAAATGATGAATAATGTTGATACAAATCTTCCTTTAAATATTCTTAATGAAGAAAGAGCACGTTATCAAAGTACAGGTCATTTAATAGGTAATTCTCTTATTCAATTAGGAGGTACTATAATAGGGGATATTATATCTGGAGTAGGAGCTTTATTTAATTTTAATAAAGTTGGTATAGAATTTATCAAAGATATTGTAGATACAAATTATCAACCGGATTGGACTACTATAATGAATAAAGGTGTTAGTGGTGCTATTCAAGATTTTGGTAAGTCTATAAGTGAGGGAAGTAGAGAAATAGCTCCTATATATTTAACTGAACGTGCTCAACGCGGTGGTCTTGCTGGAGGTATGGGAGATAAAACTTGGTGGGCTGCTAATTTTCCTACTATAGGTAGTGCTGCCGCATCTATGATTCCTATTATGGGACAAATGAGAGCATTAAATTATATAGGTAAGTCATTATCAAAGGTTGGAAATGTTTCTAAAATAGGTAGAGGAATTAACACATTAGGTCGTACAATAACTAATAATAAAGTACAAGCTACAATAGGTACTCTTTATGGTGCACATTTGGATATTATGCAAGAAATAGTATATGACTATGATAATCAATTTCAATATGCTAAAAATCTTGGATATTCAGATGAAAAAGCTCGTGAATTTGCAAGTATTTATGCTTCTACTGCTTATAAAGATGCTTGGGCTTATGGAATACTTTTTAATGCTATAGAATTAAATAGTATATTAAAAGGTACAAATAGATTTTCAAAAACTATATCTGAAGTAGATAAAACTATTAATAAACATATTCCTGATATATCACGTCAAGGAACTAAGTTTACAGGTATTTCAGAAGAAGTTGTTGATTTATCCAAAAAGACTATATTTCGTGCAACTTTAGGAAAAAGTTATGATTTCTTTAAAACTTCTATTTCAGAAGGTCTTGAAGAAATGCGTACAGATATAGCTTTAAAAGAAGGTGAATTAGAAGCTAAAAAATATCTTGATATTTATGACCCATTAAATGATATGACATTTGCGAAAAGACTTTATTCGCAAGTTAGTGATGCTCGAAATTGGGATAGTTTTTTATGGGGTATGGCAGGAGGTGCCGTAATGTATGCTGGAAAAGGTATATTAAATAAAATTCGTATGCCAGATTCATATAAAGATTATAATAAAAAATTATATGAAGGTATAATGAATAGTTTACAAGATACTATAAATACTATAGCTACATTTGATGGAGATTTAAGTATAAGAACCAGTTTAGAAGAAGACCCTGCAATAACTATATTAGCTCCTTTATTTAATACTTTAGGAGCTGCCAACGCAATAGTTTATGGAGAAAGACTATTAGATGAACTTGGAACTATGACTTCTGAAGAATTAACTGCTGTTTACGGTTCTGATAAAACAGAACTTATAAATACTCTTCGAGAAGAATTTAAAATAGCTAAAGATATATATGTTAGAAATGCTGGTATAACTTATAATAGCAAAGCTGATGATTATATTCAAAATGAAATGGCAGGTTTAGAGTATTTACATAATTATTATACTCGTAAATTTAATGAGATAGAAACAGAGATACAAAGAATTAAAACTCTAAACGATGATTTAGATATAAAACGAGATAATGAACTTAAAGAATTAGATGGTAGATTATATAAATTAAATTCTGATAAAGAATCTCTTTTAAATTCTATTAAATTTAATGAAGCCAATTCTAATGCGATAGATAAATTTGTTAATAGTAAAGAAACTTCTGAAAAATTAAACGATTTAAAACGCGAAAAAGAATCTTTAGAAAAAGAGATAAAATCTATTAAACAAACTATTAAATCTAATAATACTCGTAATGATAATATTCGACGTAATTTAGATAGATTGAATAGTTTATTATTAAATGCTGAAACTGATACTGAAAAAGAACAATATAAAACTGAGTTAAAATATAATAAAAATAAACTTAGAGATAATAGTAAAAATATAGATAATTTATATATTAAAGAACAAGCTTTATCTGGAATTGAAACTTCTATTGCATATTTAAATGGTGAAATAGAATCTCAATTAAAAAGAAAAGAATTTAATACAAAAGCTATCGAAAGAGCTAAATCTACAATAGATATGATAGATGCTCAAATAGATAAATATAAAGAATCAAGAGGTGATATAATTAAACGTTATGAAGAAATAAGAAAAGATTATGATTCAATTCCGAGAGTTAAAAATATTACTTTAGAGGATTTAACTAAGCTACGAGATAATATATTTAAACAACTTTCTAATTATGGAAATATACAAGACCATAAAGAAGAATTTGCTAATAATCTTAAAACAGCTGTAGAATCTATAATTGATATTGAAACTAAAGAATTAGAACGTAAAGAATATAAGATTGAAGAAGATAAGAAAAATACAGAATCTGAAATTAAAGAAGAAGATGAATTTAATAATCGTCCTACATCTATAAAAACAGTTTTAAATGAAGGTGAATATATAACTTTAACTATAGATGATTTAAATAGGATTAGAAGTTTTATAATAAAAGGTAAGAAATATGATTTAAATAAAATTTATAATATACGAGGAAAAGATGTAGAAATAATTAATATAAAAGATGATAATGGAATTATAAAAGTTACTACACCAGAGGGTGATATTCTGGCTGTAATATTTAATATGTTATCATCTCGTGATAATAGTGGATATTCAAAGACAATTTATAATGCGATAGATAGATTTACAAAAAGTAATTTTGAAAATGATTTTTATGATACATTAGTTGATTTAGATAAAGCATTAAATAATGATAAATTTAAAAAGGCTTTTACTTTTAAAGTTTCTAATATAGATATTATAAGTATAAGAGGTAGAGCTATAGAAGGAATTATTAATAATCTAACTAAATATGCAAATGGTAGAATTAATGAAAATAATCAGAAATTATATGATAGAGTTTATAATGAATTAAATTCCATATATGCTCAATCTGTATATGACGGAGAAATTCTTTTAATAAAAGATTATTTATATGATATATTTTATATAAATCTTCCTGCTAAATCTGCTGAAATAAATAATCAATTTAATAGTGAATATTTAGATAAATTTATAGATAATTTAGCTAAATACATAGAACGTTATATTTCTATTGATTTTACTAATGATAAATTTAAGTTTAAATATAATACAAATATTAATGAATTTATTAATACATTAGAGATATATTTTGATGAATTTGAAAGTCTATTAGCTAATAAGTTTTATACTCAATATACTCTTCAAGATTTTAGTGATTTAAATAATGAATTAGCAAATAAGTTTAATTCTTTTAAAGAACAATTATTAAAAGATTATAATAAACAGCAAGAAGTTAGGAAAACTGAATTAGATAAAATTAGAGCTGAATTAGATACAGAAGAATCTGCAAATAAAGACTTTCTAAATGCTATAATAGATTTTATATCTTTTAGTGAATCATCCGATTCAAATATAGATAATAAAGAAAATATATCTAAAACCGATTATAGATATTACGTAACTCCGGATAGACTAAATGCTTATATTACATTAGCAAATGTTATATCTAAATGGAAAGTATCTAATTCTTTTAATCCTAATAGAAAACTTTCATATACGGATATTTTATCTATTATATATAATACTCCGGAAGGTATTGAAAAAATAGATGATATTTATAAATCTTTATGGAGAGCTTTAAAAGCTGCTTCTGATATTGATTCTATAGAATCTCTAAAAGATGAAATAAAAGAGAATGTTCCTAAAGAAAATTATAAAGAATTTTTTAATATATTAGATACTATAGTAAATAATATAGTTCCTCCTATACGTTCTATCGAAAGTAAATATCTTGATAAATTTGATAATATTACTTCTGCTTATATTAAAGATTTTAAGAAAACACATTTTCCAGAAAGAATCGAATATGGTACACATGAAGGTGTTCCTTTAAGTAATAATATAATATTCGATTCTCTTAAATCTGCTATGGATTCTAAATCTAATAAAATAGAACATTTAATAAAAATCGAAGATAAAACTTATTCTCCTACCGAATTAATAAATATTTATAAAAATATTACAAATGGTACACCTATAGCTGCTAAATATGATATTGAATCTAATATTGTAACTCTTACTGTTACTATTAACGGAAATACTGTACCTATTGGTAGTATTGGATTATCCGACCACTTGAAAATCGGCAATTTAAAGGCATATAAAGAACTTAAAAATTCCGGTGGAACACTTATATACGACAGTTTTTTGGGTACGTCAGATGGCTTAAAATCGACCTTAATAAGCCTATTACAAACGGTATCGAAAAGTCCCACTGCATACGACTTAATACGTGAATATTTTAAAACTTATTTAAATGCTAAGACAAATAATACTACGACAGATAGCCTTACTATTGATACACTTAAAGATATTATAAGTAAATTAGATAAAATAGGTACACATAAAAATGCTGGAGGACATTCTAATATAGTTAACGCTCTTATACAACTTTCTAATTATAATACGGAGAGAGAAGATACAGATGAAATAAATTATGAAGATTTATTTACTGTCATTCAACCTATGTTTTATGGTAGACTGAATATTATTGATTCTCTTAATAATAATTATTATGATTTAAAAAATAGTTATGAAATATTTAATAGTCGTGTTGGAGAAAGATTTAATCAATTAGAAACTCTTAGAAAAGCTATAATTAATAATCCTGATGCACCACTTATTATAACATATATAGGAAAACCTCGTATTAATTATAGTAATGATAGACGTATAAAAAATAATATAAATGATTCTATTCAAAAAGATATAGAAGTTAATGGAAAACCTACTGTAGATATTATAGCAAGACAATTAACAAATAATAGATATATTGTATCTTCATTAACCAGAAATGAAATAGTATCTGATGATGCTGCAAAGCGTACAATATATGACCCTAACAGAGGATTTGATTTTTATGTTAGAATAAAGTCGAATGGAACTGATACAGGTTTTAGTTATGTTCCTATTAAACTTACTACTGTAAATTCTGATACTGCATATTCAAGAGTTAGTAAAGAATTTATTGAAGATGCTATTCGACAAATAATAACAGATAGGTTTCTAACTAATCTTTCTACAAGACAATCTAAAGATAATATAATTGTTTCAGATTTAGTTAAGAAAGAATATAATAAAAAATATTTAAATCTTATTGATGATATAAGCGAAGCTATTATAGTTAATAATGGTGAAAAATCTAAGTTTCCTTGGTTTGATACAAGTACACTTTATGATAATAAAAAAGAAGGTTTTGTAAGTAAAGATATTAAATTTATTATTAATAAGGATGATGAACATTCTTATGCTGTCTCTCTTAGAATTAATTATGAGCATGATATTGATGTAGATTCTCCGTCTATAATAAAGAATATAAAACTTACAGTTTATGATAGTAGAGAAAATCGTATAAAAGGTACTCCAAAAGATATATTTACTCAGACAGAATTATCTAAATATGGATTTGCTAAAAGAGATAGTAAAATAAATAAATCGGATGTTATTACATATAGTAAATCAGATAAAAGTAAAACTATAACATTTGATGTTAATAATGATAATATAGAAAATTTTATTAAAAGTGGACTTATAGATATGTTAGTTGGTAATATGGTTCGTAATGTAAAAACTGTATTAACAAATGGTTCATATACATATACTTCTAAAGCTACAGGAGCTTCATTTGGAAAATCATATAATGAAATAGATAAAAATAATATAATAAAAGGAGATAATAATTCTAAAGTATTTAAGGGAACTTATACATCTCCTATTTTGGAGTGGGGTAAAGAAAAAGGTATATATAGTGGTAAAACTACTTTTGATTCTATACAAGATTTTTATCTTGATACAAAAGCATTAGTTACAAATATAATACCTATTAGAGATAATGTTACAAATGAAGTTGTAACTGATTATAATCTTTTTAATGATTTACCGAGAATTTATGTAAAGATTGATAATCCTAATGCAGAAATTGAACAAACTAAACCTATAGAAACTATAAAAGAAGAAGAATTAAGTAAGAGTGTAAATATTATTGAAAATATTGCTTCTGCTAATGTATATTCTGAAGATAATTTTATTGATAAATTGAATAATGAATATGGTTTAACAAAAGATACTTTTATAAATATAGGATTTATTAAAAGAAATACTACAGATGAAGTATTTAATATAATTAAAGATTTTATTGTAGAAACTGTAGATTCTGGTAAACCATTTCCTTTAATTATAGTACATAATGCAGAAGATTATATTCGTATATTAAGAAGTCAAGGTTATATTGATGCATCTGATGATGAATTAACTAAAAATTATAATATGATGGGAGCTTCTTATAGCGGTTATACATCAACTCCTTTTATATTAGTTAATCCAAAAATATTTAATACTACTAAACGAAATATTGGTAGTGGTATATTTCATGAAATTATTCATCATAGAGTTGAAAAAGATACGGAAAATGATGTTATAACTGATGATGTAAAAGAGGCTTTAAATGATATAGTTAAAGATTTAGTAGAACGTAAAGAAGAAGTATTACGATATGATATAGAAGATTCTATTAAAAATAGTATATCAAAATCTTTAAAAGTAGCTTGTTATAATTCGGATGGAACTATAAATGAAGATGTTGCATATCACGAACTCTTAGCTTATACATTATCTAATCCAAATTTAGCTGGTTATTTAAATAATATATATTATAAAGAAGAAACTAATAGACCGAGTGAATCTATTTGGAAAAGAATTATTGATAATCTTCTTAAATTATTTGGTATAAAAGTTAATAATAATAGTGTACTTCAACAAATACAAAATGCTTTTGATGAAGGTTTTATGTTTATTGTTAATAGTGTAGAAGTTGAAAATAATGAAAATGCTACAAGCAAACAAACTTCGGAACGCCCTCCCGCCCTTGTGGCCAATAAACAAGCGTCAATAGATGACATTGATGTTACAACTCTATCGGATGAAGAATTTATGAATAATGGCGATGAATTGTTTTTACGAATAGATTTCGCAATTTCTGATGAAACTACGAATGAAATTTCTGATGAAACTACGAATGAAGCTATAGAGCCAAAAGATGACACTTCTATATTGGCCACAAGGGCGGGAGGGCGTTCCGCTGTTCTTCCGACTAATTCTATAAATTCTTTTGACAATCGAAATAAATTATTATCTTTAAATATTGATACTAATATTATTGATTCTTTTAAGGATTCTTTTACTGATAGTTCTAATTTAAAAATATGTTAATCTATGAATTATTGTAATATTATTCCGACTATTGGAGAAAGTAATACACCTTCTCACGTATTTACTTCTGTATTAAATCTCGGTAATATTATTTCTACAGAAGATATACTTTCTATGGATATTAAAGCTAAATCTATTAGAGATTTAGCTACTTTAATATTTAAATATTCTCAATCTGCAAATATAATAAATAAAGGTTTTCCTACTTATGAAGATACAGGCGAAGTAAAACTTGAATATACACTTAAATATATAATTGATAATCCTAATATATCTAATAGTAGTGCTAAAAGGATATATCAAAAAATGCTTGATTATTTAAAAGTAGATATTGAAACTTTATATAATCCTACTATAAAATATAATGGAACTTTTTCGAGAACTGATTTAAATTATAGTAATGCAGTTCTTGTACAAATATATAATGAACTTATTGAAGAAATTCCTAATCTTCGTACTAAAAGTCAAATTACATTAAAGAAACTAATTCTTAATAGACTTTTAGAGAAAATGGCTCCTTATCGAGCTAATGATAATACTTGGGAACAATTTGTTAATGATTATTTTGAAGATGTTCTTAAAGTAGATTCTATAATTTGGAATGAGTTTATTACTTATTTATCTACTGAATATGGAATTAAATATTATAATGTTCAAAAAGATTTAACTCTTTCTGATATAGAAGGTACTTTTACTACCGATGGAGTTGAGGAAATATGGGATGCTTCAAGTCAAGATAAAATAAATAGAAAAAATACTATAGCAGCTATTGTTAAAAATAAACTTGCTAAAATATTAAATGATGTTAATCACGGAGATTCTACTGTTAATAAACTTTATATTCCACTTCCTATGGATATAAATAGTTTATGGAATAGGTTAATAAATCTTCATATTTATGATAAAACTCGCGGAGATATTGTTGCAAGTTTAGAAAGAGTAATTCTTCAATTTAATGATACTGAGAAGTTTACTGATAAAAGTAATATAATTGGTTTTCAAAAAATTTTAGATGAATTTCATAAAGCAGATGAGGGAATTGTCGATTCTCAAAACTTTGTAAATGCTTATATAAGTGGTGTTGCTCTTGCTGTTATACCTGTTAATGCTATTGCATTAGACGTCGATTTTGTCGCCTCCATAATGACGCAAAATAGGGCTTCTTTTGCATTTAATGTTTACTATGATAGATTTATATCGGTCATTCAAAATAATTTAAAATTCGGGTTGTATGACCCCTTTAATGAGGCGTCAGAGCGTGCCACCGTTATAACCGACAATGGGATATTAAATATAGATAAAACATTAGATAGTATAACAAATGCTATAAATGTTATTGGATTAGATATTAGTCATAGAGCTTTATTATCTTATATAAATTCTCAATTCGATAAACAAGGTGCTCTTCAAGAAGTTTCTAATACTTTAAATTATATTTTAAAAGAGATAGATACTCTTAAAGGAAATAGGGATATAAATTACGAATCATCTACAGATAATAGAGGTGCTTTATATAGATTAGCTAATATTGCATCTTTAGATTTTGATTCTATTGGTAAATTGAGTTATTTAGATGTTCGAGGAGAACTTAATTATAGTCCTCAATATGAAAATTTATTAACTTCTCTATTCAGAGGTATAGCTGTAAGAGGTAAAGTTCGTGAAGATTATCTTAATTATAGATTTAAAGATTATCTTAATGACCCTACTTTAAAATTTGATAATCTACTTTGGTATGATGATGCTACTGGAATAGGCATATTTGAACATACGAAACGTGTCGACGGAGAAGGTTATAAATTAAATGATTCTTTTGTAGATAGATTAGCTAAAGGTGAAGAATTTATTATTAGTAAATTTGATGGTATAAGAATTTCTGAAGATTATAGTAGTAGAGGATATAAATATAAAAGTATTCAATCTACTACTTATAAATTTACAGAAATTCTTGCTAATCTTATGGGACAATATATCTTTTTAACTTCGGATAGTCCTCGTAGTTATATGATTAGTGTAAGACATATAGATATTGATGATTTATATGTCAATGAAGTTATTAATATTAAATCTAAAATATTTACAGCTTTAAGTAAGATTGTAGATAATAATTTACGAATATTTGAACTTTATGGTTCTCGTGTATTTAATATTGATTTGAATACTGATGAAGGTAAAGATTTAGCTACTTCTATTCATAATGTTAAATATTGGAATGGTAAAACTATTTTTGATAAAGATGGTATTCCTACAGGTAGAGCTTTTAAATTTTTAGATTTAACATATAATGATGGAAATGGTTCTGTAAATATTATAAAATATATAGCAAATGAAAATGGTGTTTCTGAATCAGATGTATATAAAGAACTTGTTAAATCTGTAGTCAATGGTGTTATTTCTAAATATGATGTATCTTCATATATACCAGCTTTTGTAACTAAATATATACAATATGCTGAAAATAGTGCTGAATCTGATTTTGGAGATATAGCTGAATTAGTTAGTCGAGTATCTATTAAATTAGGAGATACAAGATTATCTTTAATAGAAGATTCAAGAAATGATGCTATAGATGAATTATATAATGATTATATAGAAGATTATAAAAATCGTCATAAACAAGAACCTTCTTTTAAACAAAAAGAAGTTTTATATGAACGTTCAAAACGAGAAGTTTATGATACTAATACAGAAATTGGAAAAGAAGTTTATAAAAAAGCTATTTTAAAAATTATATTAAATAATGCTGTATATGGTACTTCTTTTGATGGTCTTGTTTATGGCAAACTTAGTGAATATAAATCTACAATAGATTATAATAAACGTGGTACACAAATAGTTAAAACGGGTCTTAATTCTATAGATACAGGTAAACCTATAAAAATACTTGTTGTAGAAGATATGGAATTTGCATCAAATATTATTGATAAAATGTTTGTCGATAGTACAGATGTTACTGAATTAGCTATTAAAAAATCTTATGAAAAACCAGCTACTATAAATGATTCAATGTCTATCATAACAGATGTTAGATTTGAAGATTTATTGAAATCTACAGGAAGATGGGATGAATATAAGAAAATAGTAACTGATTTAAGAGATGAAACTGAAAAATTTAATCCTTTTTTATATGATAAACTTATAGAACAATTAAAATTATTTGGTGTAGCTCGTAGAAGAAGAGGTGATTTTCTTATTAAAGATACAGCTGTTTATGATGATTCTGGAAATATATTATCGGATATATTTGCAGATGAAGTAGATACTGTTCAGATAAAAGACTCTACAATAGTATTATTTAAATCTACAACTCGTGGTACGGCAATGGGTGATGTATATGATTATATGATAGATAATGATATACAACAAATATCTCCTAAATCTGCTGTTAAAGTATCCGGTATAACACCTATTAAAATACATGATGACAAAGGTAGATTTGTAGCTCCTATTGTAGATTCCAGAAGTCTTCTTAATATGAAGTCTTCTGATTTTGTTATACAGCAAGATGTAAAACCTGATATAATAGATGCTGAAGTTACTGTTCCTTCTCGATTATTTAAAAATATATTAGGAACTCTTTCAGCAAGTCATTATACTGTAGACGGTAAATCTTATACTCCTTATGAATTTGCAAAAGAATTTAATACTATTGTTTCATCTACTATTCAAGAAGATGCTATAAGTGTTGCATACGAATTGGGAGCTATAGATGAAACCGGTAATATTCGTACAGATAATGTAGGTAATATACAACTTGATACAAGAAAACTTACAAAATATTTTCAAGATGTTGTTCAAGATGATGATTCAAGTATTAATATTAAAAAAGCTCTTGAATTAGATTCTGTTGGACAACCTAAAATGCCTTTATCTTTTCCTGTTACATATAGGAAATTTGAAAGAATATTGGCTTCTAAATTTACTAAAGATGTAATATATAGAAAACTTCCCGGATTTCATGCTCCTTTAAGAGCTGATATATTTACTGCATCTAATAGTTTAATTTCTCGTGAACAATACCTCGATAAAGATAGTTATGATAAAGCTATTGAAGATTTATATGAAAGGGGTATTATAACTTATTCAAGAGATTTTATAGATAGATGTAAAGCTGAAGGTAGAAGTCTTGAATTAAGAGCTGAATACGGTTATGATGAAAATGGTGAATTAATATATAAAGCAGAAGTTATAGCAAATCCTTGGTTAAAAGAGTTCTTTGATACCATACCTATTATAAGAAGAGTTGATATGGGCGATGGTGTATATAAAGAATTTTTAAGTGTTGATATAGATGCTATACCTATTGAAGCAAGAACTATGTTTGGAGGTAGGATACCTTCTGAAGGTTTAATGTCTCTTGTAGTTTTTGAAATAGTAGGATTTTTAAATACTGGTGCAACTCAAGCTATATTTCCTCAAAGTCTTATTACACGAACAGGTTGGGACTTTGATATAGATACTATTTATGCTTATGCTAAACATATTAATTTTAATGGAGAATCATATACTATTCCAAAATATGATAGTAAAATGATTTCTGAAATTAATGAAAATCTATCTAAATATTATGCTTTAAAAGATATATTAAAAGAAAGTCTTGAAATTATAAAAGTGACTAAGAGTGATACAGATACTTCACTTAATAGTCCAGCTTTTAAGATATTAACTAAATATTTTATTAAACTTTATTCTTCTGATAGTAATACAGATGTTTCTTTAGATTCTATTATTCCGACTTTAGATAGTATTCTTGCTACTATATCTAATAAAGAAAGTATAGAATATAAGAATATTTTACGTATAAAAACTTATGTTCAAGAATCTATACCTTCTATTGTATCAAGAGTTAAAGTTAATTTTACAAATCTTATTAATACAGCTCGTGAATATACAGAAGCTATAGAATATTTAAAATATATTAAACAAAGAGATTTAACACAAGAAGAACGAATTGCTTTAAATCCGGGAATAGATAATAATTATGTTCAAAATAAACGACGTATGTTTAATGAACTTTTATTATCTATTGAAAGAGATATTAAAACTACTAATAAAATATTTAATAAAATTAAAACTTTAATTAATAGTATAGATATAACTTCTAAAGATAGTGATAATATTATATCTATAAATGATTATTATACTGTTAAAGATTTTTTTGAACCTTTTATTAAAGGTAGTATTAAAAATGATAGTGGTAAAGTTATAAATATATTTTCTATATTTGATAATATAGAAGAAAAGATTAACAGACAATATACAGGTCTTAAAGAATCTAAAGGATATGATTTTGAAGATATAAGTGAATCTGTTACTATAAGTCGTCAGGCTCGTGATAATAGAATTATAGATATGGTAATATCTGTATTATCTAATAAAAATCATAGAATTGATATTGATAAACCTAATAGTTTTGATAATATATCTGCTGTTTCAGCAAGAGATAATGCTTTATGGGGTAAATCTAATAATGGATTAAATCCCCACAATTTAGCTGATAAAATATCTTTAAATATTAGTAGTATGTCATCTACTATATTAAAGGGATATTCTATTAATACAGATGGTAATATAGCTATATTAGGTAATCTTCATGCTAAACTTAATAATCCTGTTAGAAGAATAATTTCTATAGATTCTTTACCTAATAATGTTACAAAAGAAGTATTAGATTCTGTATTAGGAAGTGATAATTGGAGTTACACAGAAGATGGAAGATATGTTATAGTAGAGGATGTATGGGTTGGTAATAATGCTTCTAATACTTTTACTGATTTATCTGGTGAAAGAATTAATATGCAACTTACTGAAGTAACAGCTGCTATTCTTGATGTATTAAAGTCTGAATTAATGTTCAATTTAAATCTCGATACCATTGGTGTATTTAGACTTTTATCACAAGGTTGTGTTACTGAATTATATAATGGTAAACCTAATAGATTTAGTTATGCTTCTGCTTTTATAATGCAACCTGTAATTGTAGAATTAGTAAATTTTAAAAGTGGAGCTATAATTACAAATCCTAATTTTAGTATATTAGATGCTTGTAATACTCTTATAATAAAATATACGGATATTCTTAATTCTAAATATGAACAAAAAATTCCATATTATTATAAATATAAATTACATACTACTGAAGAATTAGTTAGATTTATTAAGAATAGAAATAATGAATCTTTAAGTTATTATTTAGGTCAATTAGATGTTTTATATCTGTTTAGAGAATATGAGACTATATCTAATGATATAATTGATTTATCATTTGTATTAAAAACCGATGTTCCAGTTAATGATTTTAATACAGCTGATGAACGTGAATCTAAACTCGCGGATTCTTATATAAATAGAGATAAATATTTTAGTATATTAAGAGATGCGTATACAAAATCATTAAGTTATATAGATTCTATATCTGAAACAGAAGAATATTGGGATAATTATAAAGTTTTATTTACAGATTTTAAATCTCTCTCTACAGGAGATTTTAAAATAAAATATCCTAATATTAGTTATAAAGATATAGAATTTATTACATTACCTAATTATTATGAAGCTCTAAATGATTTTCCAAATCTTATCACATGGCAAGATAGAAAAAATAAGTTAGAACTTCTTAATATATCTTATAAACCAGTTGGTAATGTAACAGTAAATGGACAAGATATTATAAGTGTTGTATTTACAGGTTTAAATGAAAATTATAAATTTAATAGTATAATAAAGCCTAATTATAAAGATAGTCTTTATGGTATAATTCAAGTTAGAGAACAGTATGGACATTGGTTGTTTGCTAATTCTTTTAATAAAGTTTTCGCACAACGTTCTTTGGCTATGAGAAAAGCTGTTCGTACTTTCTTACAGCAAAATGGAAAATCTTATAATAGAAAAGCTAATAATTATGTTACAGGAAAAGTATTAGAATATTATATACAATCTTACGGAGATGAAACTGTACCTATAATGTCTAATATTCCTGCAAAACAAATTAAAACAATATTAGGTATAATATCTGATGAAGAGAGAGCTAAACATAATAAATATATAAATGAGTTACAAAATAATTTAGGAGATGTTATAACTAACGACAAATTTTCTAAATGGGTTAGTTTAACATTAGAAGAACAAATTAATTTAATACTTAATGATAAATCTCTTAAATCTTATATTAATAAAGCTGATTTTAGATTTTCTAATATATTTAATCATTTACAAATAGTAAGAGATAGTATAAGACGATATGGTTATTCTGTAATAAGAATTATAACAGACGATTCAAATAAACTTTCTATAGATGATGTTTCATCTGGTATATTAACTATGTATCAAAGTGATATACCTTATATAGCACATACTATTAGAAATTTAATTGCTTATACTTATATAACAGAAGGTTTTACTTATGGTGCTAATATATCTAAATTTATACCTATAGAAATACTTACTTCTGATTTAGTAAATGAAAGTTATCAAAAACGTATAACACAAATCGGTGTAATAGACCCTACTATAGGTATATCTGATTATGGACAAGCTCTTCGTACAGCTGAAACAAAACTACTTAATGGTGAAACTTTTAATATAGAAGAATCACTTGATTATATAAGTAGACAAAATCCATCTATAAATGCTACTATACCAAGTTATAGAGAACAACGTAGAATTAATAATAGTACAATATATCAAGCAACATTTGGTCTTTTAGTTAATTCTGAAGGATATAATGTTGGTAAAATGCGAGTTACAGATGCTAATGGTATAGAACGTAATATAATATTTGAAACAAAAGAACGTGTTATAGCTTCTACTCGTTCTAATGCAAAATATCTTACAGAACGTTTAGATGGTAATGTAACTATTTATAAAAGAAGTGATTCATTTTTATATAATACAACAGATAATTCTAAAGAAGTTTATTATTATTATCCTGTTAGTAGACTTCTTCCTAATGAATTTTCTGAATATAGTATCATAGATAAATATAATGTATCTGATAGAATACTTATTCGGGATGAAAACGGAACAATATCTACAATAGATGTTGATACATTTGTTAAAAGATATAGTACGTTAAAAGATTTCTTAATTACTTTAAATAAATTAGAATCTGAATATAAAAATAAAAGTAATAAAGATGCTCCAGCTAATTTTGAAAATAATTCTGATGAAGGAGTTATAATAAATGTTCCCTATGATTATGTAGAAGAAGTTTCTTATGAACCTGAAGAAATATCCGAAGATGTACCTATTAAATCTAAAAGAAAATCACCTTTATATTCTTTAGGAATAACTTTTGAAGATACTGTTACTGAAAAAAGTAATAAATCTCTTATAGAAACTGTTAAAGATGAAGTTTCTAAAAATGATAATCTTATTTATATAGGACATGAATCAAATATTGTTAGTAGAATATATGATACGAATGGTAAATTTATTCATGTTGATTTTACTAAAAATCCTTATGATGAAGCCAATAGAATTTCTAAGTTGTTAAAAGAAGGTGATTATCTTATAGTAGGTGATAGATTTGAAGATGCTGGAATTACTACAGAAACAGGTTCTATATGGACAAAACTATTTATAGATAAACTTTATCAAAATAATGGTAATATAAATTCTATAAATACTATATTAAATGATGGTTTTGGATTTGCTGTATCTCAATCTTATGTAGATGTAAATAGACGCAATGTAACTTATTCAGAACCTAAGCAATTATTTAGTAAAACAATTAATATAAAAAAGCCTTCTAATATAGGTATTGAAACTCGTACTAAAAAGAATAGTATAATAGCTCTTGATTATTATCAAAGTCTTGATAAATTAAAAAAGTTTTTAGAAAGAAATAATATACCTAATACAGCTGCTATATTAGATGCTTATAGTAATATAAATAAAGAAGATTACGATGGTTCATTAGAAAATGACATAAATGATGCTAATCAAAATGCTGTATTTTATGCTTTTGAAAGAATGATTCCTATAATGGAAAATCTTATGGATTCTATAAGACTTCTTTTAATGGAAGTTGAAAGTGTAAATACAGATACAATTAGAAATGATTATGCAAAATGGCAAGATTATAAAGTAAAAGTAAATAGTCTTAGAATTTTAATTGATTATCTTAATAAGTTTAAAGATATTCAACCTATAACTATAAACGATACTATTTATAACTCTGAATCTGAAGAGGATGTTGCATCATTTCATGAAGAATTTGATACAGCTAATAAAGCTATTGAACGATTATCTGAATTATATAATAAATCTATTAGTTTACAAAGTAGAGTATTAGATAAAGTTCAAGAAATTATAGTAGATTTAGTTATAACTCAAAGTCGTAATCCGAATTATGCTACAGCTTTTTCTAAAGTATTAGAAGCTGCTCGAAAAAATGATTTTGATTCTTCTACTTTTGATATAGAAAATCTTAAAATAACAAGTGAAGAATATAATGATATAGTAGCTAAAGTATTTGCTCTTAAAAATTCGGATATTACTTTTTGGCAAAGTAAATTAGATTCTCCTTTTGTAACAGGTGTAACACTTACTGACATAATAGGTAAACAATATACTACAATTAAGTACGAAAATAATAAAAGAATTAATAAATTATTAGATAAAGTAGAAGATGCTATAAAAGAATTAGAAAAAGCTGAAAACTTAAATCTTTCTACTTATGAAGCAAGAAATAAATATTTTCGTAAATTTGTTAATGATTATGGTACTTTTATAAATGATTATAATAAAGATGCTGTAGATGAACAAGTTCAAGGATTAAAAGATTCTATACAAGATTTATATAATAGAAAATATTATGGTGCTACATATATTGATGAAAGACTTGTAGATGATATTATAAAAGAAACTGATGATTATATTTTAGATTTTAATACAAATTCTGATGGAATATTAACCCCTCTAACAGATGAAGAAGTAGATTCTTTATTAAAAGAAATAGAAGGTAAGTCAGATGTTGTTATAAATAATTATCTAAAATATAATGGATACTATGAAATAAAAAGGATAACAAAAATAGGAGAAACTCCTGAAAAAGTATTTTATAAATTATCTTATAAAGATAGTGCGAAAAATGTTAAATATAGTGAATTGACAGAAGCTGAATTAAAGTTTTTAAATACTATTAAAACTATTATTGGAAATGTTATTTTAGAATATAATCCGTCTTGGTTTATTTCTCCGGATGCTATAATAGATATATTTCCTTATTTAGCAAAACCGGATTCAAAAAATTCACTTAAAAGATTTATAGGTGTTCCCGGAATTAAAAAAGATTCTACTTATGAAGGACTTGATAGAAAAAATAAATATATACTTAAAGCAAGTACCTTAAGTATACCTAATTTCAATCCTGTTTTTAATATTCCTAAAAGAAGAGTAGGAGAAGTTTATGATGATTATGCTGAAAGAGTAGCAAGAGAATTTAATGAATGGTATAGAAAAAATCCGGATGCAATAGAGCCAAAAACTCAATTAAAATCTATTGCAGATATTAGAGATTATAATAGTTATGTTAGAAAGTTAAATCATACAGAAGCTATTGATAAAAGAACTTATGATATAAAAGCTGTAATGGAATCTTTTATAAAAGAGCTTTATAATATCAAAGTTGTTAATGATTTTATTATAGATTGGGAACTCGGTAAATTTGCATTAGATAGTGCAGCTGGTGAAGCTAAAATAGATAATTTGTCAGCTATATTTGAATCTATGCGAAAACGAGTTTATAATACAAGCAAAGTTAATAATACAGTAGATGTTATAGCTAAAGGTATAATGCGATATTCATCTATTAATTATATGTGGTTTAACTGGAGTGCTGGATTAAAGAACTTAGCAAAAGGTATATCAGATATGATAATTGATACTTCATCTATTAATTATCTTACAAGTAAACAACTTATGCAAGGTCTTTTAGATATAATTAAAATAACTCCTGAATGGATAGCTGAAATAAATAAAGAAAAAACTAAGAATCCAATTATAGCTTTAATTAAAGATTTTGAAGTTATATTTCAAGATACACGAGATATAAATGTTAGTATGACAGGAGAGAACTGGTTAACTAAAGTTTTAACTGCTGCTGATACAGCCGGTTATAGTCCTAACCAAATAGGTGAGTTTTTCATGCAATTTGGTATGCTATTAGGTATGTCTCGTTCTCACAGAGTTATAGCTGGTCAGATAATGTCATTTCAAGACTTTTATAATGATTCTAAAATAGAAGAATTATCTAAAGTATTAACTGATGAACAAAAAGAAGAATTTGCTAAATTTGTAAAAGCTAAAAATGATTATATAATAAAATATGAAAATGAAAATAAAAAGAAATATCTTTGGCAAAGTGATTATGCAGGTGAATTTATAAGGGCTAATATAGATAAATTTACAAAAGAACAACGAATTGAATTAAATAAATTAATTAAAGATAATAGAAAAGTTCTAAAAGAAAGATTTGAAAGATTTCCAACATTGGATTCTCAATTAACTGTTGTAGATGGTAGATTAGCTTATAAAGAAGGAAGTCAATTAACAGATAAATCTGTAAATGATTTTAAAAATAGAGTTAAAGGCGTAAATCAAGCTCTACATGGTATTTACAATATAATTGATAAAAATGCTTTACAAGAAAGTGCATTTGGAGATTTATTCATGCAATTTAGAAAATGGATTCGTCCTAACTTTATAAGATATTTTGGACGTCGTTTTAATAAAACTATATTTAATGAAATGTTAGGTACATGGGAAGTACCTGTATATAAACCAAGTTTTGATTGGGCTACTTATGGTTATAAAATGTTTAAACAAGATAGTGATATTGTTAAGCTAAATATATTTAAAGACCCACGTGCATTCTTTAAAGGTTTATTTGAGATGTTTAATTATCAATATAAACTTCTTAGACATGCTAAATTATATTATAATTCTCTTACTAAAGGTGAACAAGCAAGTATTATTAAATGGGCTAAACATTTATCTACTATAGCTATTATTGCAGTAGCTGCAATGATGTTAGGTAAATTAAAAGATGATGATGAACCTTATTATTATACTGTAACAATGTATACACTTACAGCTTTATATAAAGAAGTTGTTGAGCCTGTACCTCTTTATGGTTGGTATAGTACAATAAATCAAATGAAAGATAAACTCTTTGTTGGAGAAACTGTTATAACTAATGCTATGAATATTGTTAAATATGCTATGGCAGATGTATTTACAGATGATGAATCTTTAGTTTATGACAGAGGTGTTTATAAAGGTCAGACAAAATTATCTGTTTCAGTTAAGAAGTTAATACCTATATTAACTCAAATAGAAAAGAGTAAGAATCTTAAAGCTACAATGAATTGGTATAAATGGTATAATCCTTTTAATTTATAAAATTCTACTAATGATATAAATAATATTATACTTATAGATGCACCAAGTGCAAAAAAGGGGAATAAAGGAGTTAGTACATTTGCTAACTCCTTTATTATTATAAAAGCCATTTTACGGCCGACTTTAATAATGATTTTAAGCTATTAAATTTCGATTATTTTTCAATGGACATACATTTGTTCAGCCGAATAAAAATAATAGAAATTTACCATGTTTATGGCTCAAATAGAGGCATTATAAAAAGGTATGTATACACGCTCTTTTATCAAGTAATAAAGATTTTCAAAAGTAAAAGAACTATGAATATTTTTCTCACTAAGTGTAACATTAAAAGTCTTTGCTACATCACATTTAAATTTATAAATATCATCATAATTAATAAAACCTTGTAATACAACTTGTATAGGTTCTTCAAAATCAATTATAATATCATTAACATTTGCATCTTTTATATAATCTTTTAATATATGTTTTACAACAATTTCAAATCGTTTTCGATTTAAAGTTTCATCTGTAGTATTTATATCAGTATTTAAATCAGCATTTAATGTCATATTAATTTCGTTAGAATTTATAATAATTATAAAATAGATTTCGGAACACCTCTCGCCCTTGTGGCCATTATACTGTGTATAATACTATGTAACACTATAAGTTTAATAGTTACATCCGAATTAAATACAGTATTAAATACAATATTAAATTCAGTATTAAATACAATATTAAATTCAGTTGTTACTTTATTATATTAAGTGCTAACTATAGAGACATTTGTTTAATGGCCACAAGGGCGAGAGGTGTTCCGAAATTCGTATTGAATTTATTATCTTTTCTTTCGTTACTATTTATAATAATAGGGATAACTATTTCACAATAATTATCCCTATTTTTATTTAAATATTATTTTCCAGTACTTCCGAATCCACCTTCACCTCTATCTGTTTTAGTTAATTCTTCAATACTTTTAACTTTTTTAAATTCACATTGTTCTACTTTAGCAAATACACCTTGTGCTAACCTTTCATTTGGAAGTATTATATAACTATTAGGAGATGGATTATTTATAATGATTCCTATATTTCCTCTATAATCATTATCTATAGTTCCCCAATGAGCTATCATATTAGTTTTTGCTCCAATTCCACTACGAGGTCTAACTTGAATTTCATATCCCTCTGGAATTTGAACATAACAACCGGTTGGTATTATATTATGTGAAAAAGGAAGAATTATATTAACGGCTTCAATATCATTATCAGACATATAATCTGAAAGAACTCCATAATAAGTTGTACCTCTATTTTTCTCTATATTTTTATTAATTTCTTCCAACTTATCTACAATAGCCAATTTGATAGATATTATATAGCTTTGAGGATTCATAATAAGTAAAGCAGCGTTTTCCTCTAAACTTGGAATAATTTCAGTTATAAATTCAGCTGCATCCTTTCTATATGTTACATCAAAAGCGTCTATTTCTTCTATGTCATCAATTGTAAGAATTTGACAACTATTATTTGTAAATGTAGAAAACAAATCAAAACCGGAAGCACCCGAAGTTTTATATTCGGGTACTTTTCCAGTTTCAGAATAGATTTTTATAATCTGTTTTTCCATAGTTTTTAAAATTTTAATTGTTATTTTAATCTACGCTATTTGATATAGCATTTGTATTATTTATAAATTCAGATAATTGTATTACATGTTTATAAGGAATTTCTATATTTATTTCTGTATTAGAAATTACAAAATAGAATTTAGGATTCCTTGTAAATCTAAGATTAGGTTCAATACTCGAAGGACTATAATTAATACAAGTATCTACATTTTTAAGTATTTGATGAATAAGTGTAATATCTCCACTCAATTCTCTAACTTTACAATTATCCAAATCATAACAATCAATATATCCGTCACTACATATATTAACTCTATTTATCATACTTTATGCAGCATATTTTCCGATTATTAAATTATAAGATTTCTGATTTAGTTTAGCACCTACACCATCCATAATAGAATTAAATTTATCTTCATTAGATTTATAATTAATTCCATTGTTTATATATGAAGTAATTCCATTATATAACCAAAGAGCTGTTCCATAATTATAATCTTGACCAGCTCCTTTTTCAATATAAGTGATAGCTTCTTTCATTTTATTTAAAGTTTTTGTAGCTATCAATTCATCACCATTAGTTATATTAAAGAAAGAACCTTTTGATTTAATATAATTTACTTGTTCTTCATTAAGAAATAAATCTTGTATAAATTCAATAGCATCTTTCTCTTTTACTTCTATTTTAGAAAGAGGTTCTAATGTTTCTACAAGTGTATTTTTATACATAATAGCATTTTTCATAAGATTTGAACCTTCGTTTAAACGTTTATTTACATTTCTTGTATGTTTAAACGTCATCTTATTTGTACAACCATTCAATGCCATATTTAAAGTATTATTACATACAACACGTATATCAGTAAAACAAGCTGTTATACTTCCACTTCCATCGTGTGTTGTTGTAAATAGAATATAATTATTTATTAAATCTTTAGCTATAATAAAATCCGGAAGTTTAGCTGTTACAAATATTCTTTCACCTTTTCCTAAAACTCCAGCTGTTTCTATAATTATATCTTTAGGATGAATAATATCTTGATTACTTAAAACATTAAATATAAAATCTATAGCTACATAATTTTGAACAGGTTCATATCTATTACCTACTACACCTAATACATCGAGAGTATCTGTACGATATGTAGCATAATTTGTTTTAATAAGTTCTCCCTTTTTCTTTATACTATAAGGAATCGTTTCGTTTCCACTTCTATAATAACCTTTATATTCACCAGTTATTAAATCTTTTTCACAAGTAACTGCACCATTTGGAATAAAACTTGCGTACAAAGGAGCTAATTCTACTTTATAATCCATATTAGCAAGTTCTAATATTTCATTAGGAGTTTTAGCTTCTTCTACAATAGTTCCTAAACCATGCCAAGGAAGTTCTTTTAAACTATAAAAACTATAAGTTCCTTTTTGTTCATTATAATTAATATTATCCATAATTGTAATTTATTTAAATATAGCAGTTGTTGATGTATTTTCAGTAATATTTAAATCAGCTATAACTTCTTCATATTCAGAAAGATTTTCATAAACAGCTTCTACATCATCTTCTTCTCGTTTATTGATAATTATATCTTCACATTCTTCTCTACTTTTTATAAGTTCTTTTGCATAAGTTTTATTTAAAGACTTTTTAATGTCTTTAACTTCGTATTTATTATCATTACATTTATTAATAAAATATTTATAATCTACAATTGGAACTTTTACAGTAAATTCTACATTAATTAGATTATTAATTATATCAGTTTGATTATAACTATAATCTTCATTTTCTAATTTATCAATAACAAATTCTAATTTGTTATCATCATAATCTATACTTTTGCTATCTCTTGTATAAACTGTAAAGTCGGGATATTTAAGTTTATAATTTGTATTAGATTTTATACCATAAATTTTAAGAGTTTCTACTATATTATTTTTAAGAAATCGTATAGTATTTTCTCTACTTGCTATTTTATTTCTTAATCGTTCTTGTTCATCTTTTACATATTCTTTTTCATATTTATATCTATCTATAATATGTTTATAATTTCGAAGTTTATCTTCAAGTTCACTTTCATTAATAGATAATTTTTCTGCAATTTCGGGAGTTATTTCACCTTCATTATCTTCAATAATAGAAAGAATATCTTCGTATTCTTTTGCTATATCAAATATATTT
>UMAG01034835.1_pt1 | contig 36332 bp, 28 predicted proteins | sample 1963651 | NCBI WGS metagenome assembly UMAG01 (sample SAMEA4835910, study PRJEB28245) | human gut metagenome | biome: gut microbiome; material: fecal sample | place: Denmark | collected 2008 | reverse complement strand
CCGTTACCTACAAAGTAATGGGATATATAATAAGGTAGAATTGAATTACTATATTATGTATAGGGTACGGTATTTAACACTACTGGCTTTGTTTTCTTCTTGCTTTTGTGGAGGAACACCCCTGCAGGCCTTCTGTTCACAGAATCATCTTGAACGACAGGCTGACTCTGTCATATTCTTTCGGTTTATGCCGAAAAAGCTAATGTTCTATTCTCCTTTTGCAGGGAATGATAAGTCAATTGCGGAAGCTGCTAAGCTGATAGAACAACACCGGGATCTTATTCGTGAGGGTAAGGCTTGGATTGTGATACGTGGTTTCTGCGGATCTTATTCTTCAAGGACAGAAAATTTGCGTGCGGCCAAGAATCGCAGCAATCAGGTGAAATCTTATTTTATTACCCATCATGGAATGAAGGAGGATTATTATCGTACCGCCAATACGGATGAATCCTACCGGGGAAGTAAGGATGTGGTTGCCTTGATGGGTTTGGAATATTCCGATACTTATAAAAAAGCATTGGAACAGGCTGCACAGGCCCGCCGGGACAGTCTGGAACGTCTGCGTACTGACAGTCTGGCTGCTTTGGAACTGAAACGTGCCGAAGCCTTGCGTCTGGAACAACTCCGCGCCGACAGTCTGACTGCTCTTCAGACTGCGGATTCTGTCGCTCAGGTTGCTGCACTCCCTGTGTCATCCGGACAGAGTGAATCCGCTGAAAAGCCTGAACGTGTCTATGTTCCGACTCCATGGTATATTAAGAGTAATCTGATTTACGACGCGATTCTTATGCCTTCCTTGGAAATAGAGTATCGCATCAGTGATTGCTGGTCGGCTGCTGTGGAAGGCAATATGGCCTGGTGGCACAACAATGGGAAACACAAATACTATCAGCTGGCTACGATACTTCCCGAAGTCCGTTACTGGTTCAAGCCTCAGGGGGCACGCCGCGGTCATTATGTCGGTCTGTTTGGCGGTGGGGGCTGGTATGATCTGGAAAACGGAGGAAAAGGATATAAAGGCGAAGGTGGTATGGTAGGCGTAAGTTATGGCTATATGTTTCCTGTGGGAAAATATCTGGCTTTCGAAGCCGGTGCCGGAGTGGGGTATCTCACAGCGAAATACGAAGAATATCTGCCGTTGGACGGCCATTATGTATATCAGCAGACCAGCCGTACGAACTGGTTCGGCCCGGTGAAACTGAAGTTTGCACTGGTATGGAACATCGGTCGCTGGATGGAGAAAGGAGGCAGGAAATGAAACCTCTGGTAAAAATTGTACCGCCGTTACGGATAATCGGAGTCCTGTTGCTTGCGCTGACCGGGTGCCGCAAGGAACTGTGTTATACCCACGATGAACATTCTTACAGCGTAAAAACTCATGTAAAAGCTGACTGGGAGCAGGAGTGGGAACGTACCTACTATGTAGACTGGGAGGAGGTATGGCGAGAAGAATGGCCCCGTGAATACGATGAGTTCCGCCCTGATCCCGGAACCGGTATACGTGCTCTGGTTTATACTGACGGGAAAATGTCGGAATCCAATCTGGAGCAGGAAGGGGGACGTCTTCATATGTCGGAAGGTACGCATACCCTGCTCTTCTATAATAACAATACGGAATACATCGTGTTTGATGAGGTGGCAAGTTCGGCTACGGCTACGGCAACTACTCGTACCCGCACACGGAGTAACTTTACAACTCTTCATGAAGGCGAACGTACCATTACTCCGCCCGACATGCTGTATGGTGCCTTTGTACGTGAATATACGGCTGAAAAGACGCTGGAGGCCGTTTCCCTTCCTGTTGAAATGCGCCCGTTGACGTACAGCTACCTGATCCGTTACCGTTTTGCATCCGGTCAGCAGTATGTAGCTCAGGCACGCGGTGCGCTGGCCGGTATGGCTGAAAAGGTGTATTTGCAGGATGGGCATACTGACGGGACTTCCGCTACGCTGCTGTTTGACTGCAAGGTAGATGAAATCGGTTGTACGGCTCTGTTGCAATCATTCGGAGTACCTGATTATTCCTACACAGACGGCTATACTACCGATCAGACAAATAAATCCTATGTGTTGAGTCTGGAAGTGCAGCTGAAGAACGGAAAGAAGCTGGATTACACGTTCGATGTCAGTCGGATGGTTCAGGCCCAGCCCCGTGGGGGAGTGATTCAGGTGACCGATATCGTGGTGAGTGATGAAGACGGGCAGGAAGGAGGCTCCGGTGGATTTGATGTTGATGTAGACGGCTGGGGAGATCAGATTGATATACCCTTGCCTTTAGGATAAAAAAGAAAAGCGATAAGTAAAAGAATAAGTACAATTTAAAAATCTGAGAATTATGAAAAGAAGTTTGTTTATGCTTGGCGTGGCTGTAGCAGCATTGTCAGGCTGTAGCCAGAGTGAGATTCTGGAAGTGGCAGAAGGTAGAGCGATCGGTTTCAGCTCGTTTGTGAATAACAATACGAGAGCGGTGGACGAAGTTACCGAGGGTAATCTGTCACAATATTATGTATTTGGCAATTATGGAAGTGATGGAGCTTCAGATTGGAGTGGCCAGGCTTTTAATAATGAGCTTAATACAACTCTTTATTATTGGCAACCCGGTAAGATTTATCGTTTCGGAGCATATGCAGATGGTAATGGTAGAAAGATTGCAAGTTCGGGAGAGGGTGCAACAGTAAGTTTTGATGCGACAACTCCAAAGTTGACTTTTACAAATTACACTCCAGATGATGCCAAAGACCTGGTAGCTGCTGTGACAGAAAATCAAACTGCTAACGATCATTCTAATAAGAAAAATGATCCAGTACAATTGAATTTCAAGCATCTGTTGAGCCAGGTAAAATTGACTTTTACATCTACGGCTGCTGCAACTTATAAACTGACCATTTCGGATGTTAGAATTGAGGGAGCTGTCTCTACCTGTACTGGTGACTATACAGCTAGTGGCGTAACCTGGAATACAGATGTCTCTACGACCAAGAATGGATATGTTTATGATTTCTTCAAAACCGAAGGTAAAGAAATTTCATCAGAAGTATCTCAATATCAGTCTAAACTGGTTATTCCGCAAAGTGGAACAGAACAGTTGTATGTTTATTTTACAGCTACTATTAAAGGAGAGAAACCTTCTGGATCTGCAGATTTTACCAAGAATTTCAAAGCAACATTAGGACACACTGCTGCTGATGGGGATAGTGACAATAATAAATGGCAGCCAAGCTATTGCTATAATTATATAGCTAACGTTGAGATTAAAGATATTGTAGATAATCCGGATAATCTGGTTGAAATTAAATTTGAAGTAAAAGGTGTAGAAGAATGGAAGCCTGTTGAAGCAGGAACAGTAACTAAAAAAGTTAATGAATGATTCTGAATTAACGTAACATGTATAGCCCATGCGTGCTTGGCCGCCCGCATGGGCACACTTACAACCTAATTGTAAATTTATTGCAAGCTACATGGAAATGATAAAGTCTGTTTATCCGACAATTTGTTATATAGCAGCTGTCTGCATGGTGGCAGCCATGACGGCATGCACTTCTTCGCCGGGTGGAGAAACTGAACCTGAACTGAACGAATATCCGATTGCTTTCCAGTCTCCGCAGATGGAATCGCGAGGTGCCGTGGACGATGCTCAGGATATGAGTGACTTCCGGGTATGGGGATGGCGTACTCCTGAAAATGAATCTCCCGTGCCGGTGTTCGAAGGAGAGAAGGTGAGTGCCGGCAGTTGGACTTATGAGGGAGGAACACGTTATTGGATGATGGATCAGACTTATAATTTCTATGCAGTGCATCCGGTATTCCCTTTGGAGGGAAATGAAACTACCGTCAATGTAACATCGGATGGAACTTTTACCATTAATAACTTTGACTGCTCAAAGACTGGTGACGAGGCTGTGGATCTGATGACGGCATCAGCAAAGGGACTAATTTATAAAACGGGAGAGACCCCACAGAAGGTAGGGCTGGAGTTTAAGCATGAACTATGCAAAGTAGAGGTAATAGTTAAAACCGGTCAGGGAGTAACTGCTACGTTTTATGAAGCGTATTTTTATGGTATGGCGGTTAATGGAACTTTGAATTTGACATCTGGTAAATCTTGGACACTCGGAAGTGTTACCGGTCAGACGAATACTCCCTACAAGAAGGTGACGAAAGTAGAACTGAAGCCTGTCAGCCAGCTAAGCCTTTTTGATGAGATGCTGCTAATTCCTCAAAAATGTGCAGGTGTAAATTTGGTTGTGAAGTTTACCCGAAGTGGAGATAACTTGACTGAAACAATTGATTTTAACAAGTTTATTCCGGAATGGTCTGTCGGGCAAAACTATCGCTTTGTTCTGACTATTGAAGCTGAAGCAATTACTTTCGGAAGCTTTACTGTCGATGAATGGGGAGAAACCAATACAGGAGGAAATATTAATATTGGAAAATAAAATTACGTGATATGAACAGACAGTTACAGATTCATATGCTGACGTTATGTCTGCTGGTTCTGCTTACAGCTTCCTGTAAGCAGGACGATTGTGGCAGTCCGGCGGAATATTCTTCTGAGATGATTGTTTTTACTTCTCCTTATACTTTGACCCGTTCTGATGCCCTGCGATATGGTAGTTTTCGTAGTGGCGATAAAGTAGGAGTCCTGGGATTCTGTAAGGCTGAAAATGGGGGAATGAATTATAGTTCCTCTCCCTGGAATACAAAGAAAGTTTTTTGTATTCCGGAAGTTTTTTATAATCAGCAGCTGACTTATAGCGAAGCTGGTTTATGGACTTATCAATGGAATGAAGTTGGACGTGTTGACAATTTACATCCCTGGTATAATGATCCGGAATATACTTATTCATTTTTTGCTTATTACCCTTATGCTGAAATAGCTGATGATGGTTTGGGCACCATTCACAATCAAAATCGAGTGAGTATGGGAACTGTCCGGATAAGTGGGAAAGAGGTTAAAGGTGATCCAACAATTACCTATACAATGCCTTTTGAAGGTTCTGGAGAACTGGACTGGCAATTGGTACCAGACTTGATGCTGGCATATAAAATAGACCATCAAATGAATGATGGGCCGGTTGGATTGAATTTTCGTCATTTGTTGTGTGCTTTCGAATTTAAGGTAAATAACTATAATCTGGAGGAGGTTACAATCAGTAGTCTGAAAGTCAGTGGAAATAACTTTTATAAAGAGGTGACAGTAAAGGGACAGCAAAGCGGATATGATATCGGGACTGGACGTTATAGCGGAACTTTTGATGTCTTATCTACCTATAATGAAAAGGGATTTGTATGTCCTCCAGGGAAGAAACGAGAAGGCAGTGATGAAGTGATACCTGCTACAGTCTCTATAACAACAGACGGATCAGTTGGTCCAGAAGGAGATCCTGTTGATTTGCTTTTTATCCCCAATGAACATGGAAAGCTGACTGCGGATGATAATGAGAGTCTGTATCTTAATGTTACAGTGGATGGTTATCAGAAAGATGTTTCCATGAATCTGAAAGACGCAACCTTTAAAGCGGGTGTACGAAGTATATTCAGTATTAATATTGTTGGGAATGATATTTATCTGCAGGTGGAGACTGATGGAAACTGGAACGACGGAGGAGACAGTGATATTTCATTTGAATAGATAGAAACAGTAAAAGTATTACGGAACTATGAAGTATAATAATTATATAGGACATATTGCGGTAGTTTGCTGGATGTTATTGTTCGTATCATCTTGTTCCGGCGAATGGTCTGAATCTTCCATAGGGAATTTGAATCCCGGTGATGTTGCTTTACAGTGGATACCAGCCAATATGGCTATACATCGGGTTAATACACGTGGAACCGATCCTAAGACTGCAGCTGAACAACAGATTAATAATATTCATGTTTTTGTGTTTGATAAAGATGGTAATTATTTGACTGCACAAGGAAATGATGCTTTTCAGGGCTACCGTTATCAGGAAGGTAATTCTACGATGGTATTTAACAGGGACATGTTTAATCAGTCAACGCAAGATCCTTCCCAGGCTAAGGTTTTTGTTCTGGCTAATATGCCAAAAACTACTTTTACAGATGGAAATAATGATGGACGGCCTGATGAAATAGATAATATGTCGGCATTACAATCTTTTGTCTTTAACTTACCTGTATTCAGTGCAACTCTGCCGGAAGACGGTTTGCCTATGGCTGCGTGGAATGATGTTGATCTCAGTCCTAATCCAGAGGGAAGTACCAGTGTAAGGGTTCATACCATGCAGTTGAAATCACTAATGGCCCGTATTGATCTGAACTTTACGCTGGAACCGGCACAGACTTCTGGCAGTAAGTTATATCCTTCATTGCGATTCGATCGGATTGGAGTTGGAAATTTTCCTTCCGGGGGAACTGTTGCACCTCAATTGGAAGATGAAAATGTAAAGGAAACGGATGATAAGAAGCAGGGGATGGAATTAAAATCGGCAGATATTGAGGGAGTGTCTGATTTTACCGGACATTATATCCGTGAGGGTGAGCCTCAGATGCTGACGCTTTATATGTTTGAGCATGCCCGGCTGGCTAAAGAACTCTCGGAGGCTTTTCCAGAGACTGGAAATTATCCTGCTAATATTTCAGAAGCGGATAAACAACGCTATAAAAATTGGCTGGCTAAGGAGGATGCTGCTTATATTGAATTGGAAGGTATTTATACCAATCATAACAACTATATGTATAAGGTGACATATCGTCTGTATCCCGGAGCTGATGCAATAGATGATTTTACCATAAAGAATAATTGTCAGTATAAAAATAATATTACGGTCAGTGGTATAACAGTCAATAATCAGGGAAGTGAGGCTCTGTTGGATACTCGTGTAAATATTGACACTCAAGCTAATCCTTATTTTATAGAAATGTTGCGTGAGCGTGAACACGATGCGCATTTCTGTGTTACGCCTATGGATATTTATATTTTTGAGGGGGGAAGTGTGACCGTGGAGATAGAGGATCCTGATAATAATAAATGGATCCGTATGGAGCCGATATATAGAGATGCCCAGTCTGCGGGAGATGGAAAACGAGATTATTTTACAGTTGATTTGTTGGATGATCTGGATAAAGAGTCAGATAGTAAGTCCTATACTGTAAGTTATCCTCAAGGATATTCAGGCACTTATGAGGAACGTGTCTATTTTTATATTGATGAAAATGTACCGCAAGAGGGAATAACAATAAATGGTGATGATGTTCCGGCTCGTGAGGCAAAATTGCGTATCACCTATACCCGTCCGGAAGGAGAAGAAGGAACACAAGAATATAGCCGTGAAATTCCGATTCAGCAGGCAGGGATGAAAGCTGTTTATTTTACTAAATTCTCGGAAGGACAATTTAATATATATCGCCAAAAATATTATTTTTATATAGAGAATTATGAAGAATATCTTGAACATTATGATGGGAAGGATCGGTACAATGATGTTCAGGAAGGATTATCATGGGGATTAGAGGGGGTGAGCACTGGTTTAGGGGCAAATAATTATTTTGGTGATTATATGAGTTGGGGATGGAAAAATACAATACAGATTATGGCTAGGTATAGGCTTAGTTCTTATTATCGTGGGCATGAACAAAAGCTAGGAGAAAAGCCTAAAAGTGCCGCTGAATATTGTTATAATAAAAATAAACGTAATGAGGATGGGAAGGTTGAAGAAGCCCGCTGGTACTTGCCTACCATTTCTGAACTGGAATATGCTTTGGAGAAATATTATGGTATGTATGATGTCTTTCAGGATAAATGGTACTGGTCTTCCAATCCTGGTGCTGCTGGTAATCAGGGAGATTATGGAGAGAATACTCAATATGCAAGAGCTACCCGAATTAAATATGACCCTTTTGATGATGAAGCGAATAGTGATGGATATGTGCATTATCCTAGTAATCCAGACTGGCCTTATAAGCCTGATGATAATGCCTATAGATTAGGTGGGCATGCTAACAGAAATGAAGCTTTCCGTATTCGAGCCGCTTATATTTACGAAGTTCCAAGTGATGGAGGAAGTGTCGTAGAATCATATTGATTACCCCATATTCGCTGTGAAGCGAATTCTTGCCCTTCGCTTAGCGAAGCGAAAGGGTGCTTATTTTTTTACAATAAACATTTTTTGGTTGAGAGAGGCCACGCTTTTTGCGTGGCCTCTGTTTTTACAATAAAAAAGCAGACAGGAAAACAATGTTTCCTGCCTGCTTGAAATGAATTGTCATGAAAATCTTATCTTGGACAGCATTCGCCCGGCTGATGCTGGAGAGGACATCCGTTTCCGCGCATCGGCTTTTTATTGCACTGGGGTGCACAGGGACCGGCTTGCATATGTTTGTTGTGACGGGGTGCTGCAAATAATTTCTCCAGCTGGCGGGCATTCAGAATCTTTTCGAACTTGGCCAGATACGTTTGTTTGATTTCTACCACTTTCTTCTGTTTGGCCAGCCGTTCTTCCAGTTGCTTTTTGATTTCAGCGTCTGTCCGTTCAGCTTTGCGCTGTTGAGGCTTCTCCTGTTTCATTTCCGTACGGCAAGCTTTGAGGGCTTCCAGATATTCTTTATACAGAGGAGCAAACTTCGCAGCCGTTTCATCGTCCAGCATCAGAGATTTCTGCATCCGGTTGATCTGCATTTCCTGACGTTGTTCAGGAGTGAGTTTCTTTTTCTGGTTCGGAGCCTGTGCGTTTTGTGCCAACATGTTTCCGCAGCTGAAGATAGCTGCCATCATTACGGTAATAAATAAGCGGTTTGTTTTCATTGTCATTTCCATTTTAAAAAATACATTTATACTTCTAGCGCGCTCTTTTCCGTTAAGACAACTTCCGGCCGGGATGGTTTAGCGGGAATAACATTCTTTAGCGTTTATGCTCCTGTTTGCTTATCTCCCGTTAAAAAGGAGCCTCCTTGCAAAGGTGGATGGTTTCGCCCGTAACGGGGTGGGTGAATTCCAGTTCGGTAGCATGCAGGTAAAGGCGGTCGGCCTGATTTCCATACAATGGATCTCCCAGAATCGGACTGTCCAGTCCTTCGGGATGGGCGGCGTGCACGCGTAACTGATGAGTCCGTCCGGTGAGTGGCCAGAAGCTTACACGGGTTGTTCCGCCTGATCTTTCTTCCACACGGAAACGGGTAACCGCTTTCTTTCCCAGTTCCCAGTTGACCTGTTGTCGGGGACGGTCGGAGAAGTCCGGACAGAGAGGAAGGTCGATGGTTCCTTCGTCCTGACGGGGATTGCCCTGCAGGAGGGCTGTGTATCGCTTTCGGATCTGGCGGGTTTCAAAGAGAGCTTGCAGACATTGATGTATGTTTTTGTCTTTTGCGGCCAGCAGAAGACCGGAAGTATCCATGTCCAGTCGGTGAACCAGCAGCGGGCTGTCACTCTCGGGATAAAGTTCCTGTAATCGTTGCAGGACGGAATCCAGACCGTTTTTCCCGGGAACGGAAAGCATACCGGCAGGTTTGTTTACCACGACGATCCAGGGATCTTCGTAGATTATTTCCAGAGGAGTATCGTGGTGACAGTTTTCTACCAGTGGATTGGGATCGACTTCCAGACCGATCAGCATGTGTTTCAGGATGGGGGCACACTTTCCGCTGCAGGAAGGATAAAAATGTCCGTGACGGCGTATCTCGTTTTTCGGAGAGTTGCCCCACCAGAATTCTCCCATGGCCAGCGGCTTCAGCTGGTGAAGGTAGGCATATTGCAGCAGTTTGGGTAAGGCGCATTCACCGGTACCTGCGGGTGGAGTACCCTGAGGAGTGTCGCGGAACAGTTCACAGAGATCTTTCGATTCTCCCCGGGCGTTGAGCATGTGAAACTGTCCGAACAGTTCTTTTTGCAGACGGGCAGAGCGGGATTTGCGCTCCTGCTTCATTTGTTCCAGCTGCTCGCGATATTGGTCTGCCTTCTCCTGCAGATGCAGCTGCTGATCTTTGAGCCGTTTTTCCAGACGTTTGTATTCGGCTTTCTGGAACTGGCTTTCCCGGATCAGCGCTTCCTGCTCTTCCGGAGTGAGAGGTTCTCTGCGCCTGGCTTCCCGGAGTGCTCTGGCATTCTTCAGTTCTTGCCGGGCACGTTCCAGTTCCTGTCCGGCGCTGTTCCGGGCATCCCGAAGGGCAGCTTCACAGGATTGATATTCCGGAGAACTTTCCAGTTCCCGGATCTGTCGGTTAATGGCTGAGATATTTGCTTCTTCTATCCGGAAGAAACCATCCGGCTGCAACAGGTCGTATACAGGAGGTACAAAGAATGGATGCAGGTTGCTTCCGGCCAGATTGCCGGAAAAGGCGGCCAGATATCCGCAGCTTCCGTCTGCCTGCTGTACGATCAGTACTCCGAACATTTTCCCCTGTTGTAGTTCCTCCTGCCAGTCATTGCGGGTACTCAGGTAGTGAAGTACCTCTTCAGCTGCCAGCCGGACGAGTGGATGGGGAGTGTAATGAAAAGGATAGGTGAAACGGACAGGCAATGGAATTCCGATTGCTTGTCCGGGTAAAGGGTGAAGATAAGACTCAGAGGACAGTTTGTTCATGACTTAATCCATTTCCCGCTGACGGCAGAAATAGCCGGAGAATTTTTCGTCCACGTTCTCAACCGGTTGCTTGAATATACCGTAAACGGCAGAGCCTGATCCGGTCATGGAGGCATAAACAGCTCCCAGGTCATAAAGCTTGTCCTTGATGGCTGCTATTTCGGGATGGCAGGGGAAGATACTTTCTTCGAAATCATTCTTCATCAGGCCTTTCCAGTTTTCGATGGGCTGGGTGGCAATTTCTTTCAGAGAAACTTCCGGATGCTTGGGATGAATGTTTGAGAATGCTTCTTTCGTTGAGATCGGAGTATCCGGTTTTACCAGTACGAGATGATATCCTTTCAGTGTAAGTTCAATCGGTTCGAAAATGTTTCCTGTGCCGGAAGCGAAGACTGGCTGATTCTGGATGAAGAACGGACAGTCTGCACCCAGCTGGGCTGCATATTGTTCCATTTCCTTCACGCTCAGTCCTAACCGGAATTTTTCATTCAGTAGCTTGATCATGAAGGCACAGTCGGCAGAACCTCCTCCCAGACCGGCTTCGGTCGGGATATGCTTGAACAGGTGAATATCTACCGGCAGAATTCCGGAGTGATGTTGTCTGAGCAGGTTGAGAGCCTTTACCACCAGATTGTCTTCCGGGCTTCCGTGCAGGTTGGCACCGCTTACGCGTAGTTTATAAGGAACTTCGGCATGCTCGAGACGATTCACCTCGAGTGCGTCTTGCAGTTTGATCGGATAAAAGATGGTTTCCAGATTATGGTAACCGTCAGGACGGCGTTCTACGATATTCAGTCCTAAATTTATTTTTGCATTTGGAAATGTTATCATGGCAGGTTCTTTTTTTATTTTTCACAAATGTAATGGAAAGTTTTGAAAAATGCAGGTCTTCCGAAAGGAATTTTTATGCTCCCTCCATCCCCTGCGGGCTCTCGGCAGGGACGGAGCCGCAGAATTCCAGTGCGATAACAGGGGATTGCCGGACCCTGCCGGAGGGTGATTTGCGGAGATTTTTGAGCCTTGCAGATCAGGTGTACAAAGAAAATATTATCTTTGTGCCCCACAAAAAAGAAGATAACGAATGGCAGAGACGAAAAGAACAACGCGTGTCCCCAAAGCGGCAAAGACTAAGCCGGTGGACGAATATGGACATTTGCAGCCTCAGGCTCCGGAACTCGAGGAGGCGGTGCTGGGTGCATTGATGATTGAAAAGGATGCTTATTCCCTGGTGAGTGAGATACTTCGCCCGGAGTCTTTCTATGAACATCGTCATCAGTTGATTTATGCAGCCATTACCGATCTGGCCATTCGCCAAAAGCCGGTTGATATTCTGACTGTGACAGAACAGCTCCGTTCCCGGGGAGACCTGGATGAAGTGGGAGGACCTTTTTACATCACTCAGCTGAGTGGTAAGGTGGCTTCTTCGGCTCACATTGAATATCATGCGCGGATCATTGCGCAGAAGTTCCTGGCCCGTGAGCTGATTTCATTCACCAGCAACATCCAGACCAAAGCGTTCGACGAGACGCAGGATGTGGACGACCTGATGCAGGAGGCAGAAGGTAAGCTGTTTGAAATCTCGCAGCAGAATATGAAGAAGGATTATACGCAGATTAATCCGGTCATTCAGGAAGCTTACGAGATGCTGCAGAAAGCGGCTGCCCGAACAGACGGTTTGAGCGGTCTTTCGAGCGGTTTTCATCAGCTGGACAAGATGACATCCGGCTGGCAGAATTCTGACCTTATTATTATAGCAGCCCGTCCGGCGATGGGTAAGACTGCCTTCGTTCTTTCCATGGCCAAGAACATGGCGGTAAACAACAAAGTGCCGGTTGCCCTGTTCTCGCTTGAAATGAGCAACGTGCAGCTGGTAAACCGTCTGATCGTCAATGTGTGTGAGATACCGGGTGAGAAGATCAAGAGCGGTCAGCTTGCACCCTATGAGTGGGGACAGCTGGACTACAAGATCAAGGAACTGTATGACGCCCCGCTTTATGTGGATGATACGCCTTCTCTGTCCGTGTTCGAACTTCGTACAAAGGCTCGCCGTCTGGTACGTGAACATGGCGTGAAGATCATCATTATCGACTACCTTCAGCTGATGAATGCCAGCGGAATGTCGTTTGGAAGCCGTCAGGAAGAGGTCAGCACCATCTCGCGTTCACTGAAGGGGCTCGCCAAGGAGTTGAATATTCCTATCGTGGCATTGAGTCAGTTGAACCGTGGTGTGGAAAGCCGTGAAGGTATTGACGGAAAGCGTCCTCAGTTGAGCGACTTGCGTGAATCGGGTGCCATCGAACAGGATGCGGATATGGTATGCTTCATTCACCGTCCGGAATATTATAAGATTTATACGGATGAAAAGGGAAATGACCTGCACGGAATGGCTGAGATTATCATTGCCAAGCACCGTAACGGTGCGGTGGGAGATGTCCTTCTGCGTTTCCGTGGCGAGTTTGCACGTTTCCAGAATCCGGACGACGAGATGATCGTACCGATGCCGGGCGAGGAGAGTCCTGCTCCTGTGTTGCGCTCGAAGATGAACAATGGTGGAGGCCAGGGATTTGTTCCTCCTCCTCCGATGGACATGGCTCCTCAGCCGGAAAACCCCTTCGGTGCACCGGTTCCCGATGTACCTTTTTGAAATGGAATGCCTTATTTTTTATTTCTTGCATTCGATATTCAATTTAAAAGTATTAAATTTGCGCATTATTCCAAAGATTTTATAAAAACTATACGATATGAATATCTCTTATAATTGGCTGAAAGAGTATGTCAATTTCGATTTGACACCTGATGAAGTGGCAGCCGCATTGACCTCAATTGGTCTGGAGACCGGTGGAGTGGAGGAAGTTCAGTCCATCAAAGGCGGTCTGGAAGGACTGGTAATTGGTGAGGTACTGACTTGTGAACCCCATCCCAATTCGGATCACATGCACATTACAACCGTGAACCTGGGACAGGGAGAACCTGTTCAGATTGTTTGTGGTGCAGCGAATGTGGCAGCCGGACAGAAGGTTGTTGTTGCTACCCTGGGTACCAAACTTTATGACGGTGACGAATGTTTCACAATCAAGAAATCAAAACTCCGTGGCGTAGAATCAAATGGTATGATCTGCGCTGAGGATGAAATCGGCATCGGAACAAGCCATGAAGGCATTATAGTATTGCCCCAGGATGTAGTGCCTGGAACACTGGCAAAGGATTATTATCAGATCAAGAGTGATTATGTACTGGAAGTGGATATTACACCGAACCGTGCAGATGCCTGCTCACACTATGGTGTAGCCCGTGACCTTTATGCATGGTTGATTCAGAATGGCCGTCAGGCTGAACTGAAGCGCCCGTCAGTGGATGCTTTCCGCGTGGACAATCACGATATGGATATTGCTGTGGAAGTGGAGAACACGGAAGCATGTCCCCGTTATGCCGGTGTGACCATTAAGAACGTAACCGTAAAGGAAAGCCCCGAATGGTTGCAGAATAAACTGCGTCTGATCGGAGTTCGTCCTATCAATAACATTGTCGATATTACAAATTATATCCTTCATGCATACGGCCAGCCGATGCACTGCTTTGATGCAGACAAGATCAAGGGCGGCAAGATTGTTGTCAAGACTTGTGCTGAGGGAACAAAATTTGTGACTCTGGATGAAGCTGAACGCACTTTGTCTGAACGCGACCTGATGATCTGCAATGCAGAAGAACCGATGTGTATTGCCGGTGTATTTGGCGGACTGGATTCAGGAACGACAGAATCTACCAAGGATGTCTTTCTGGAAAGTGCTTATTTCCATCCAACCTGGGTACGTAAGACGGCCCGTCGTCATGGATTGAGCACAGACTCTTCTTTCCGTTTCGAAAGAGGTATTGATCCTAATGGCGTCATTTATGCCCTGAAGGAAGCTGCTTTGCTGGTGAAGGAACTGGCTGGCGGTGAGATTGCTTCGGAAATCAAGGATAACTATCCTGCACCGATTGCAGATTTTGCCGTAGAGCTTTCTTATGATTATGTAAACTCTCTGATTGGAAAAGTTATTCCTGCTGAAACAGTGAAGAGCATCGTTTCCAGTCTGGAGATGAAGATTGTGGAAGAAACGGCTGAAGGACTCTCTCTGCTGGTTCCTCCTTATCGTGTGGATGTACAGCGTCCTTGTGATGTGGTGGAAGATATCCTCCGTATCTATGGATATAATAATGTGGAAATACCGACTTCCGTGAAGTCTTCATTGAGCGTGAAGGGAGAAGTTGATAAATCCGTGAAACTTCAGAACATCGTATCAGAACAGCTGGTTGGCTGCGGATTCAATGAAATCCTGAACAACTCGCTTACTGCTGCCGCTTATTATGAAGGGCTGGAAACCTATAAGCCGGAAAACCTGGTTCGTCTGATGAACCCGCTGAGCAATGACTTGAACGTAATGCGTGCGACTCTGCTCTTCGGTGGTCTGGAAAGCATCCAGCACAATGCGAACCGCAAGAATGCCGATCTGAAATTCTTTGAATTCGGTAACTGCTATCATTTCCATGCAGAGAAAAAGAATCCGGAAAAGGTTCTGGCTGCTTATTCGGAAGAGTTGCACATGGGCTTGTGGCTGACCGGAAAACGCGTAAGCAACTCCTGGGCACATGCAGATGAAAATTCTTCAGTTTATGAACTGAAAGCATACGTGCTGAACATCTTCCGCCGTCTGGGCGTGAACTTCGGCGGACTGGTATTCGGTAACCTGACTGACGATATTTATTCGGTTGCCATCTCTGTACATACCCGCGGAGGTAAGCTGCTGGCTACTTTCGGTGTGGTTTGCAAGAAGATTCAGAAGGCATTCGATATCGACAACGAGGTTTATTATGCCGACCTGAACTGGAAGGAACTGATGAAAGCCATCAAGGGTAATGCGGTAAGCTATAAGGAAATATCCAAGTTCCCGGCTGTGAAACGTGACCTGGCACTGTTGATTGACAAGAAGGTGCAGTTTGCTGAAATCGAAAAGATTGCCTACGAAACCGATAAGAAGCTGCTGAAATCAGTAGAATTGTTCGACGTATACGAAGGCAAGAATCTGGAGGCCGGCAAGAAGAGTTACGCAGTCAGCTTCATGCTTCAGGACGAAAATGCTACGCTGAACGACAAGCAGATTGACAAGTTCATGCAGAAGCTGATCGGAAACCTGCAGAACAAACTGGGAGCTGTGCTTCGATAAAACAAAAAAACGATGCGCTACGATATCAAACCAGATCACCATATTAAAGCCAAAAGGGGGTACCTGGCAGCCTTTTACATCGAATTGTTTCTGACATTGCAGGCAGGAATGGTACTCTTTCACTTCTCTTCGAATGAAACCTGGAGAAATGTACTGGCTATTGTGGGCGGAGGATTATGTCTGTCCTTTGCAGGTGTGACTTTCTGGAAATATCGCAGGCTCGTTCAAGATAGTAAAAAGTAAGTTCATTAAAAATAAATTAAAAATATCATCCAATGGGAAGAGCGTTTGAATATAGAAAAGCTACAAAACTGAAAAGATGGGGTCACATGGCTAAGACCTTCACCCGTCTGGGTAAACAAATCGCTATTGCTGTAAAGGCTGGCGGTCCGGAACCGGAAAACAACCCGACTCTGCGTTCGGTTATCGCTACTTGTAAGCGTGAAAACATGCCGAAGGATAACATTGAACGTGCTATCAAGAACGCAATGGGTAAGGACCAGAGCGATTACAAAGGCATGACTTACGAAGGATACGGTCCTCACGGAGTAGCTGTGTTTGTAGATACTCTGACTGACAATACTACACGTACCGTAGCTGATGTCCGTTCTGTATTTAATAAGTTCGGTGGTAACCTGGGAACAACAGGTTCACTGGCTTTCTTGTTCGACCACAAGTGTGTGTTTACGTTCAAGAAGAAAGACGGAGTGGATATGGAAGAACTGATTCTTGATCTGATCGACTACAATGTAGAAGACGAATTCGATGAAGATCCGGAAGAAGGTACCATCACTATCTACGGTGATCCGAAGAGCTATGCTGCTATCCAGAAACATCTGGAAGAATGTGGATTCGAGGATGTCGGTGGTGACTTCACCTATATCCCGAACGATCTGAAAGATGTAACGGATGAACAGCGTGAAACTATCGACAAGATGGTTGAACGTCTGGAAGAATTCGATGATGTCCAGACCGTTTATACCAACATGCGTCCTTCAGAAGAATAACTTGTTTTTCATTGTTGAATCAGAGGTGTGCAGGGAATTTACTTTCTTTGTACGCCTCTGCAGTTTTATTACATATAGAAATCATCAGAACAACTTTATGAATATAGATTTTACGACTCAGGGAACGTGCAGCAAACGTATCGAAGCAGAGGTGGAAAACAGTATTGTGAAAGAGGTTCGTTTTACAGGCGGATGCAACGGAAATCTTCAGGGAATCTGTGCTCTTGTAAAGGGAATGCCGGTTGATGAGGTGATCCGTAAGCTGGAAGGTATTCGTTGCGGTTCCCGTCCGACTTCCTGCCCCGATCAGCTTTGCCGGGCGTTGCGCTCGCTTCAGGCATAGCCGTGAAACTCGTCTCAACCTGTATTTGCCAGATTCAAAAGCCCATGAAGGCTTGTATATATGGCGGATTGTTCCGTATCGTCTGGAAGAAACTCTTGTATCGACTGCATGAAACTTTAGTATCGACTGGAAGAAACTTTTGTTTCATGCAGACGAAACTTTAGTTTCATCAGGACGATACTTTTTTTTCGTCCTGTCGAAACGATTGTTTCCACCTGTCGAAACGATTGTTTTGTCCTGATAAACTTTCTGATTCTGGCCTTCGGAGCCGGAAAAACATTCTTTCGAAGCTGATAAAATGTATGCCCGCTTCCGGCACATTATGCCGTAAATTTCAGATTATTGTGCCGAAACTTTTCCGTATGTCTATTTTCTTATTAAATTTGCAGCCTAAATTACGGGACAGAGTATCCTGTATAAAAAGGAAAGAAATAAAATTAGTATACAACAATGAGTAAGAAGTTTACCGAATATTCGCAGCTGAACCTTTCTGATATCAACAAGGAAGTGCTGAAGAAGTGGGATGAGAACGATGTGTTCTCCCGCAGTATGACAGAACGTGAGGGACATCCTTCATTTGTATTTTATGAAGGTCCTCCTTCGGCAAATGGTATGCCGGGCATTCACCACGTGATGGCACGTACGATTAAGGATACCTTCTGCCGCTTCAAGACCATGAAAGGATTCCAGGTGAAACGTAAGGCAGGATGGGATACACACGGACTGCCGGTGGAACTGGGTGTGGAAAAAGCTTTGGGCATTACCAAGGAAGATATCGGTAAGACCATTTCTGTGGCAGAATATAACAAACATTGCCGTACCGATGTGATGAAGTTCACGAAAGAGTGGACCGACCTGACTCACAAGATGGGTTACTGGGTTGATCTGGACAATCCGTACATCACTTATGACAACCGTTATATCGAGACTTTGTGGTGGCTGCTGAAACAGCTCTACGGCAAAGGCCTGTTGTATAAAGGATATACCATTCAGCCTTATTCACCGGCTGCCGGAACCGGACTGAGCTCTCACGAACTGAACCAGCCGGGATGTTACCGCGACGTGAAGGACCTGACCGTTGTGGGACAGTTCAAGATGAAGAATCCGAAACCGGAAATGGCCCAGTGGGGTACTCCTTATTTCCTGGCATGGACAACCACTCCGTGGACTTTGCCTTCAAATACAGCATTGTGTGTCGGCCCGAAGATTGAGTATGTGGCTGTACAGACTTATAATGCCTATAATGGCGAGAAAATGACGGTCGTACTGGCTAAGCCGTTGCTTTACATGCACTTCAACAAGAAAGCGGAAGAACTTTCCCTGGAAGATTACAAACCGGGTGACAAGCTGATTCCGTTCAAGGTTGTAGGCGAATACAAGGGAACGGATCTGGTTGGTATGGAATACGAACAGTTGCTCCCGTGGGTAAAACCGGTGGAAGTGACCGAAGACGGCAGATGGCGTGAGGCTGCTGCCAAGGCATTCCGTGTGATTCCGGGTGATTATGTAACTACGGAAGACGGTACGGGTATCGTACACATTGCACCGACCTTCGGTGCAGATGACGCCAATGTGGCACGTGCTGCCGGCATTCCTTCTCTGTTTATGATCAACAAGAAGGGTGAAACCCGCCCGATGGTGGATCTGACCGGTAAGTTCTATCTGCTGGATGAACTGGACGAGAACTTTGTCAAGGAATGTGTTGATGTAGAAAAATACAAGGAATATCAGGGCCGTTGGGTGAAGAATGCTTATGATCCGCAGTTCACCGTTGACGGTAAATATGACGAAAAGGCCGCACAGGCTGCTGAGTCACTGGATGTATATATCTGCATGAAGATGAAGCAGGAAAACCTGGCCTTCAAGACAGAAAAGCATGTACACAACTATCCTCACTGCTGGCGTACGGACAAACCGGTATTGTATTATCCGCTGGATAGCTGGTTCATCCGTTCTACTGCAGCGAAGGAACGCATGATCGAACTGAACAAGACCATCAACTGGAAGCCTGAATCCACCGGATCCGGCCGTTTCGGAAAGTGGCTGGAAAACCTGAATGACTGGAACCTGAGCCGTTCACGTTACTGGGGTACTCCGCTGCCTATCTGGAGAAGTGAAGAAGGAGAGGAGATCTGTATCGGTTCGGTAGAAGAACTCTATAATGAAATTGAGAAATCGGTAGCTGCCGGTTTCATGACTGAAAATCCGTATAAGAAGCTGGGCTTCGTACCGGGAACATATACCAAGGAGAACTACGAAAAGATCGATCTGCACCGTCCGTATGTGGACGACATCATTCTGGTTTCTGCCAGCGGCAAGCCGATGAAGCGTGAATCAGACCTGATCGACGTCTGGTTTGACTCCGGTGCCATGCCATACGCTCAGTTGCATTATCCGTTCGAGAACAAGGAAATCGTGGACAACCGTTCCTACTATCCGGCAGATTTCATCGCCGAAGGTGTGGACCAGACCCGCGGATGGTTCTTTACCCTGCATGCCATTGCTACGATGGTATTCGACAGTGTAGCTTACAAGAACGTAATTTCCAACGGACTTGTACTTGACAAGAACGGAAACAAGATGTCAAAACGTCTGGGTAACGCCGTTGATCCGTTTGGAACCATCGAAAAATTCGGTTCCGATCCGCTGCGCTGGTACATGATTACCAACTCCTCTCCGTGGGACAACCTGAAGTTCGATGTGGATGGAGTGGACGAAGTGCGCCGCAAGTTCTTCGGTACCTTGTATAATACCTATTCGTTCTTTGCATTGTATGCCAATGTAGATGGCTTTACCTATGCTGAGGCAGATGTTCCGATGGAAGAACGTCCGGAGATCGACCGCTGGATCTTGTCTTTGCTGAACTCACTGATTCAGGAGGTAGATGCTTGCTATAATGACTACGAACCGACTAAGGCCGGCCGTGCAATCACAGACTTTGTGAACGATAACTTGAGTAACTGGTATGTACGTCTGAACCGTAAACGTTTCTGGGGAAGCGCGATGTCAACCGACAAGCTTTCTGCTTACCAGACTCTGTATACCTGTCTGGAAACCGTGGCTAAACTGATGGCTCCGATCGCACCGTTCTATGCAGACCGTCTGTATATGGATCTGATTCAGGTAACCGGACGTGATCATGTCGTATCTGTTCATCTGGCAGATTTCCCGGTAGCAGACGCTTCTCTGATCAACAAGGAACTGGAAGCCCGCATGCAGATGGCTCAGGATGTAACTTCCATGGTATTGGCTTTGCGCCGCAAAGTAAATATCAAGGTTCGCCAGCCGCTGCAGTGTATCATGATTCCGGTAGTTGATGAGACACAGAAACGTCACATCGAAGCTGTGAAAGATCTGATCATGAGCGAGGTGAACGTGAAGGAAATCCACTTCGAAGAAGGGGCTTCCGGCATTCTGGTGAAGAAAGTAAAATGCGACTTCAAGAAGCTGGGTCCGAAGTTCGGAAAGCAGATGAAGGCTGTAGCTGCTGCTGTTGCAGAGATGTCACAGGAGGCAATTGCCGAACTGGAAAAGAACGGCCGCTATACCTTCGTGCTGGATGGCGCGGAAGCTGTTGTAGAGGCTGCTGACGTGGAAATCTTCAGTGAAGACATCCCCGGCTGGCTGGTTGCTAATGAAGGAACCCTGACCGTAGCCCTTGAAGTGACTGTAACGGAAGAACTGAAACGTGAAGGTATCGCCCGTGAACTGGTGAACCGTATTCAGAACATCCGTAAGAGCAGCGGTTTTGAAATCACAGACAAGATCACCATTGTCCTGTCAAGAAATTCCAACTCGGATGATGCAGTGAATGAATATAATACTTATATTTGTAACCAGGTTCTGGCTACCTCTCTGGTTCTTGCAGATGAAGTGACCGATGGAACCGAACTGAATTTTGACGACTTTAACTTGTATATTAAAGTAAACAAATTGTGATAAATGATCCCATCCACCCGGACTTGTTCCGGGTGGATACTATTATTAATTTTTAAAACCTAATCACTATGGCTGAAAAGACGAGATACTCGGACGCTGAACTCGAGGAGTTCCGTGCCATTATCATGGAAAAACTTCAGCTCGCAGAACGCGACTATGAGAAATTAAGAAGCAGTATGATGAATGCTGACGGCAATGACACTGATGATACATCGCCTACATATAAGGTTTTGGAAGAAGGTGCCAACACTTTGTCGAAGGAAGAAACAACCCGTCTGGCTGCCCGTCAGTTGAAGTTCATACAGAATTTGCGTGCCGCTTTGGTACGTATTGAAAACAAAACGTATGGCATTTGCCGTGAAACCGGCAAGCTGATTCCTGCAGAACGTCTTCGTGCCGTACCGCATGCAACGTTGAGCATCGAGGCTAAGCAGCAGGGAAAGAGATGAGTTATTTGATTGACAATTGACGACTGGAAGCCGGTTTGCCGGCGATTTGTTTTCAGTTGTCAATTGTCAATTTTTCAATGAAAAAGAAGGATGAAGAATATGTTTACGCAAGGCCGTCTGGCAGCCTTGATTGTTTTGGTGGTATTGGTAATTGATCAGGTAATCAAGATTTGTGTGAAGACCGGTATGTATTTGCATGAAAGTATTCATGTGACCGACTGGTTTTACATTTATTTTACGGAGAACAACGGTATGGCTTTCGGTATGGAGATCATCGGAAAGCTTTTCCTGAGCTTGTTCCGCATTGTAGCTGTTGTGCTGATTGCGTGGTACCTGACGCGGGTTGTCAAGCAGAAGCCGCGGGTGAAGAACGGATACATCGTTTGTCTGTCACTGATTCTGGCCGGTGCGGTGGGAAATATTATTGACTGTGTGTTCTACGGTGAATTTTTCAGCGCCAGTACCCATACGGACATTGCTACCTGGGTGCCTATGGGACAAGGATATGCTGACTGGCTGCACGGAAGAGTGGTCGACATGTTCTATTTCCCGATTATTGATACCTACTGGCCCGACTGGATGCCATTCGTAGGCGGTGAGCATTTCATCTTCTTCAGCCCGATCTTTAATTTTGCCGATGCGGCCATCAGTTGCGGCATCATAGCATTACTTCTTTTTTATAGCCGTTATTTGAACGAAGGGACTCACATCTCTTCCAATAAATAAGCAGATGACGATGATGAAGAGTATTCGAAAGGGAGGTATCTCCATGCTTCTTTTGTTAGGCCTGGCGGGTTGCGGTAAAGAGATCCCGTCAGACATTATCCAGCCGTCGGAAATGGAAAGTCTGTTGTATGACTATCATCTGGCAACGACGATGGGGAATGATCTGCCCTATGGGGAGACTTACAAGAAAGAAGCTTACCTGGATTATGTTTTCGACAAGCACCATGTGACTGAAGCGGAGTTTGATTCTTCCATGGTGTGGTACACCCGTCATACTTATCATCTGGTTACAATTTATGAAAACGTCCAGAAGCGTTTTGAGGAAGATGAGAAACATCTCCGGATGCGGATGAGTAAGGTGAGCGGACAGGTTGCGGTTTCTCTGTCGGGGGATTCAGTGGATGTCTGGCAGGATCAGCCGATATGCTGGCTCTCTTCCGGAACATGGACGAACAAATTGGTTTTCGACCTGAAGGCAGATACAAGTTTCAAGCCGAAGGATGCATTGGTGTTCGAAGCCGGCTTCCTGTTTATGCCGCAGCATAACCCTTCTGCAAAGGCAGTGATCGGACTGAACTTCTACTTTGAGAATGACAGTGTCATGGGAAAGACGCAGGTCGTAACGGCTTCAGGTCCTCAGCGCCTGTATTTCAAGCCAGACTCAGCCTTCCAGTTCAAGAACGTCAGTGGTTTTGTATATTATACGGATGATCAGAAGCATCCTGAAGCAAGCTTGTTGCTGCATGATATTCGTCTGATGCGTTATCATGACAAGAATAACGGAGTTCAGTCTCCGGAGGAAAAGCCCGGGCTGCAGGCAGATTCGCTGGCTGCCGATTCTTCTCGCACGGCAGTTCGTGTAGATACGTTACGGACAACGCGTCCGGTGCGGGGAACGGCTGCCCGGAATAAAGCAGGTCAGACACGATGAAACAGTATGCTGCCCATCGGGTTTATCTGGCCGGGACGGAGGAATGGTGTAATGGTCCTCAGGTAGTCAGCGTGTCAGAGGGGAAAGTGCTTTCCCTGTTTCCTTTTTCCGGAGAAATACCTTCTGTCGAATGGTTAGGCGGGTTGCTGATCGTAGCCCCTTGTCTGCCAGAACGTATGGAAGCAGAATCCTTGACCCATTTCCTGAAACGTATTCCCAAGAGTAATATGGATAGCGGAACGGCTTCCGGTCTGTGGCATGTCACTTTCTTCGATGTACATGCCATGGAGTTTACCGCTGCAAGCCGTATAATCCGCTTGTGATGTCTTGCTGCTCCTTCTGACCGTTCAGGATCGTCTGCGGAATTCTGCGCATACGATAGCTGTGGCAACGGCTACATTGAGTGATTCGCTGGTGGTCTGCCCTTGCGGGTAGTTGGGGATCAGCAGTCTCCGGTTTACCGATTGTGCCACTTGCGGACTGATTCCGTTTCCTTCATTTCCCATGATGATGATCCCGTTTGTACTCAGTTCCTGAGCATACAGATTCTCTCCGTCAAGGAAGGTACCGAAGACGGGAACTTCTTTCGGCTGCGCCTGCAGGAAAGCCGGCAGATCACAATAGTGCAGCTGTACCCGTGCCAGTGCTCCCATGGTAGCCTGTACCGTCTTGGGGTTGAATGCATCCACGCAACCGTTGGAACAGAAGATGTGATGAATCCCGAACCAGTCAGCAATGCGGATAATGGTACCGAGGTTTCCCGGATCCTGTACATCGTCCAGAGCCAGACAGAGTGAACGTTCTGCTATTTTCGGATCCCATTCATAATGCGAAATTTCGAAAAGGGCGAGTACTTCTTGGGGAGTTTTCAGCAGACTGGCGCGTGACAGTTCTTCCCGGCTTACTTCAATGGTCTCTTCAGCTTCGATCAGAGGATGTTCGTTCAGCCATTTGTCGGTGCCCAGCAGCAGCCGGCAAGGGAAATGTCCCAGCAAATCTCCTACCAGTTTATGTCCTTCGGCAATGAATACTTGCTCTTCTTTCCGGTATTTTTTCAATTCCAGAGAACGGATGTATTTGATCTTGTTTTTACTCAGCATGATGTCTGTTCCGTTAAAAATAACATTTATTATCTGACAAAGCTAAAAAGATATTTTCAATTTATGCCTATATTTGCAAAGATATTTGCGTAGGTCTGCTGTTTATATGAGGAAAATAAAATGTTGTTTTACCGGTTTGTTCCTTTCGGCACTGTTGTTCAGTGGCTGTTCGGTGAGTAAGTTTATTCCCGAAGGGCATTATTTGTTGGATGACGTGAAGATAGAATCCGACAACAGGGAAGTCAAACCTTCGCAAATGAATGCATACGTGCGGCAGACACCGAATGCCAAGTGGTTCAGTCTTTTCAAACTCCCTTTAGCTATTTACAGTGCATCAGGACGCGATTCAACCAAGTGGATGAACCGTTTTCTGCGCAAGATCGGGGAGGCTCCCCGGATTTATGATCCGGAACTGGCCGAAGAAAGCCGCCAGCAGATTGAACAGGCCGTGCAGAACATGGGATATATGGGAGCCCGTGTGGAACTTTCTGAACATAAGAAGAATGACAGGCTGAAAGCACGGTATCGTATCTTTACGGGTGAGCCTTATATCGTGGAGCACATTGCCTATGACATCAATGATTACAAAATAGATGATTACATGCTGGCTGATTCTGCGCATACGCTTCTTCATCCGGGGATGCGTTTTGACGTTAACCAGCTGGATGCCGAACGTCAGCGTATAACCCGTTATCTGCAGGATCATGGATATTACCAGTTCAACAAGGATTTCATTACTTATCAGGCCGATACGATGCTCAACACCCGGAAGGTGGATCTGACCATGCAGCTGATGCCTTATCAGCGGAAGAAAGAAGATGAACCGACACCTCACCGGCAGTATGTGGTCCGGGAGGTTAATTATCTGATTGATGTGGAAGAGTCGGATCCGGCAAGCATACTTCCGCAGGATTATGATTCTCTTACATACAAGGGACTGAATCTTTATTTCAACAAGAAGCCTTTCCTACGTCCTTCCGTTCTTGCTGACAATACTTTTCTTCGGCCCGGACGGCAGTATCGGAGTCGGGATGTACAAAACACCTATTCGGCGCTGGGACGGCTGAATATTCTGAAATATTCGAATATCCGCTTCCGGGAAGAAGTGCGGGAAGACTCGGCTTATCTGGATGCTTTCATTACCTTGTCCAGAAACAAGAACAAGTCACTGGCTTTTGAAATTGAAGGGACAAACTCGGCAGGTGATTTGGGAGCGGCCGCTTCAGTGGCTTATACCCATCGGAATCTGTTCCGGGGATCGGAAACCTTTACAGCCAAAGTGCGTGGAGCCTACGAAGCTATTACTGGTCTGGAAGGATATGCCAACAATAATTACATGGAGTATGCTGTGGAGACAGGCCTCAGCTTCCCTGAATTTATGTTTCCGTTTCTGTCGTCTGACTTTAAGCGGCGTATCCGTGCGACCTCGGAAGTGACTGCAAAGTTCAACTGGCAGGTGCGTCCGGAATTTGAACGTACCGTAGCATCGGCAGGATGGAGTTATCGCTGGACCAGGCGACAGAAAGCAAACCATCGTTTCGATGTGCTTGATGTGAACTATATTTATATGCCCTATCGCTCGGAGACCTTTAAGGAATATCTGGACGTGATGGATGAAATCAATCCTTTGTTGCGATATAGTTACGAGGATCTGATGATTGTACGTATGGGCTATACCTATACCTACAACAGTGCCGGAGCTGCTGCACTCAAAACTTCCCGGCGAAATTCGTATTCCATACGTTTCAATATCGAGGAGGCAGGTAACCTGCTGTATGCTTTTTCCAAAATGGTGCATGGCCATCCTCAGAATGGCGAAGCCTTTCAGATGGCGAATATAAACTTTGCCCAGTATGTGAAAGCTGATTTTGACTATGCGAAGAATTTCATGATTGACGAGCGTAATTCACTGGTATTCCATGTCGGGTTGGGACTGGCTTATCCTTATGGAAACTCCAAGAGCCTTCCGTTTGAAAAACTGTACTTTTCGGGAGGAGCCAACAGTGTCCGCGGATGGAGTGTCCGTTCGCTGGGACCGGGAGGATATCGTGGAAGCGACAATAGCCTGGACTATGTGAACCATACCGGTGATATGAAACTGGACCTGAATCTGGAATACCGTACGCATTTGTTCTGGAAACTGAACGGTGCTGCCTTTATTGATGCCGGTAATGTATGGAACATCCGGAACCGGGAAAACCAGCCGGAAGGACTTTTCAGATTCAACCGTTTCTATAAACAACTGGCGGTCGCTTACGGATTAGGTATCCGGTTTGATCTGGATTTCCTGATTCTCCGTTTTGACAGTGGCATGAAAGCTATAAACCCGATGTATACAGGAAAAGATCGTTTCCCGATTATCTCTCCGAAATTCAGCCGGGACTTTGCTTTCCATTTTGCAGTGGGATATCCGTTCTGATGTATAACTAATGATAACAAGTATATGAAGCAGACAGAAAAAAATACGTATACCGAAGAAGAAATCGAAGAATTGAAAAAATGGTTTGAGAGCCAGCAGTTGCCGGGAGAACTGGCACTGGATAAGGCGACGTATATTCCTAACCTGCGGGATACACTGGATCGTCTGCTGGAGCAGGCGAATTTGTGTTGCGGAAATCCGAAGATGCAGGGATGTATCATCCTGCTGGAACGGATTCGGGAAAAACTCGTTTCTCAATCGAAATAGACAGTAACGAAAAAAAGCAGACAGGCAGAAAAGATGGTCGGACGGATGATCTTTTTGCCTGTCTGCTTTTTTGAGACCGTATGTATAACGGTATGGAGGTTATTCTTCCGGAATGTAAATGATTTCTCCGTTTTCCAGCTCATAGGCGATGCCTACTTTCTTTCCTTTTTTCCCGTTCTGTGAGGAAGTATCTTCGCTGGGGGTATACCTGTTAATCTTTTCACCTTCCTTGGTAATGATTTCCATATTTTCTTTTCCAGGGTTCTTCACCATCGTAAAATCTTCCTGGCTGAACATCTCCGTCATACTGTAACGGCTGACCAGGGCAACCATAAGCGCCACGGCAAATACCATGGCTACATCAAAAAGGTTGCTGACCACACTCATCGGGTCGTTGTCTTCTTCCTTGCGCAACAGATTTCTTCTCATAAGGCTTCAGGCTTTTCGTTGAACAGGTTGGAAAGGAATTCCAGGTTGGTCATATCCTGCAGATACCAGCGCTGTTTGACCTGTTGGGTAATGAAACCGACGGCTGCTGCAAACAGACCGACAACCGTTGTGGCAAAAGCGACCTGCATGTTATAGGCCATGGATGAGATGTCTCCGGTGGAAAGTCCCACCAGGGCAGGTCCCATCGGAATCAGTGTTCCCATCAGTCCTAGCATCGGTCCCATTTTGGTCAGTGTTTTCGATAGGGCGAGATCTTTGTCGGCTTTGATTTCGTAGTCAGCCAGCAGACGTTGTACATGTGCCGGACTGTTTCTTGTTTCCAGCATCTGGCGCATGTAACGGATGATCGGTGCATTTGACTGTTCGGGAAATTGTTTCTCCAGATGTTGTATGCAGTCGGGTGTCAGTTCGTCGAGAGCCTTCCGGAGCAGAGCATCAGTTTTACGGATTGACAGGTACTGACCGAAAAAACTGCCGATAAGCAGTAAAGAGCGTACGAAAAGAATAATCAGCAATACGATGACCGGAACCAGTAGTCCGGTAGAGATCCAGTATAGGATATCAGAAATGTAATTCATTGTTTGAAGTTTTTTAAGTTGGTCATTATAATTTTTTTCTTTTAGACAGACGGTACCGATAAAGCAGAAGGCCTAGAAATCCTCCGGCAACAATCAGTCCGGAGAGGCCCAGGAAAGCCTTCCAGTCCACGTCTCCGGTTCCGTCCATGGCTGTTCTTCCGTTTACGGTGGCTACGATTCCCAGAATGGCAGTCAGCGCATGGGTCAGAAAGAGCAGTTCAAGGCGGATTTCCTTTTCCGGAAGAAGCCGGCGCAGAAGAACTGTACATAACGGTATACCCAGCAATACGCCGCCTGCCATGCTCCAGGCCAGCAGGGAAAATGAAGTTCCCGGGAAGCTGAAGATCAGAGCTACCAGTCCGCTGAACAGGACCGGGAAAATCAGAAATCCCGGAAACCATCGCAGAAAACGATAGATCCATAGTGTCCTTCTGGGAACAGTTCCTCCGGTCATCAGGTGAACGGCCAGCAGGCAGAAAGTCAGCTGCATACATATTTCCACGCTGAGTATGACGGAAGTATCAAGCATTAAAGCCGGATTAGCCAGCCAGTCGGCTATTTGTGTTTTCGATTGCAGGATGGCATATGGCCAGGATAATCCGGTCCAGAGTGCGCAGGCAAGGGTAGTGATTCCCACAGCCCATCGCTTGTTGTAGGTCTGCTTCAACAGGAAATTGAAGCAGACCAGTAGCATCAATACAAATACCAGTGTTTGCATGTGTCAGAATATCAGTTATGGTTGATGGCGTTTGCGCCGGATTATAAAGATAAGCAAACCTGCTGCACCGGCCACCAGAATAGCGATGAGCGTGTTGCTCAGCCGGTTGGTTTTCATCTCCCCGGAAGATGTCATTTCTTCTTTTTTCATGACCATTCCCCGGGTATTTCCGGTGATGGATTCCCGCACCTGACTGATCCTTTCCTGATATTGGGCAGCTGCCCGGGCTTCAGTTCGGGAAGCAATGAAGTCACGCAGTCTGGCATTGTCGCAAACAAACTGCGAACAGGCCGGAGCATAACTGTTCACCAGTTCCGTATGTAGGGCAGCGATGTCTTTCAGTTGCTGTTCACTGGCTTTCCACATTCCCTTGCGGGCTGTTTCCATCATGACAGCCGTAATCTCCTGCAGGGCCGCCGGATTCTGCCGGCTGAAATACTCCTTGAGATTCAGCTGATACTTGTCCTTGACATAGACCTCATAGATTTCGTTCCACATTTGTGGATCGACAGCCTTGGGCTTCATGACGTTCCATCCGTAGGTATTCCGGATGATCTCGGTGAAAGTTCCGGCCGAACTGCTTTCTCCTTTCATTTTTTCGCGGATATAGTTCGGATTGAAGATTGTGGTACGGCTTTCTACACCGATTGCTTCTTTTACTTCCTGCATACGCACATTGTTGCGGTTGCGATAGTCACTTAGGTAAGCATCCGGATCTTTTCCGGTAACTTTCCGGACTGCCAGGTTCATGCCTCCCATGAATTCGTATACGTGATCCAGACTCAAGGCTCCCCAGGTATTGCTTTGTCGGGGCTGGACGACGGCATCTGTACGGCTCAATGCCGCTTCGAAAGCGAATTGCCGGAAGGTTTCCCAGTCTTTTTCACTTCCATAATAGGCTCCCATGTTGTTCAGATAAGTATCTGCCAGTTCCTTCTCATTATCCCACCGGTCACCTGCTTCTACCATACCTGTTATGCCGGTTCCATAATTTCCGTTCATGCCTCCGAATACCCGGTAGGTTGACATTTCACGGGCATCTTTCGGAGAGATTCCTTTCTCGATAAGCAGACGTTCGGTTTCGATACTTCCGGCTGTCACCTGATTCTCGAAAGCATCATCTTTGGCTGCAGCAGCCATTTCCACGGCACGGCTGATCAGGAACAGACGTGATGCAGCCAGATCCCGCAACTGTCCGCTGGTCTGTACCACAACGTCAATACGCGGTCGTCCCAGTTCGCGGGAAGGAATCAGACGAAGATCACTGACGCGTCCGAATGCATCCCGGACAGGTTCCACTCCCAGCATGTAGAGCACCTGCGCAATCGTGGCACCTTCTGTTTCTATGAATTCTCCGCTCCACAAGGTATAACTTACTTTACGCGGGATGGAGTCGTGATGTCTTTGTCTGTACAGTTCAATCGTACGGTTAGCCAGACGGATTCCTTTTTCCCAGGCAGCTTCCGAGGGAGTTGCTTCAGCATTGATGGCATACAGATTTCTTCCGGTAGGGAGTGTGTTCGGATTCGCTATCGGATCTCCTCCGGCTGAAGGAAGGGTATACCCTCCGTTCAGGGCATTCATCAGGCTGGACAGTTCTTTTCCGGGGCTTTCCAATAAAGCTTTACGGTAGTTCTCTACGTTCCGTATGGCTCTTTCTATCTCCAGTATGGCCATTGCCTGATGTTTTTCTTCCTTGCTGTATGCTTTTCTGTTCATCATCTTTTTCATGTGTTCCTTCATGCCTTTGCCGGAACCTGCCTGAGGTTGTTCGGCAGCCTGCCGCATCATTGCCATCAGTTGGTCCGGATCGGTGTGTGATCCGGCGATTGCACGAGCCTGATGCAGTTCATCCCGTGAGATTCCTGCCAGGCGGCATACCAGTTCTCCGGTACCGGAAGAAGGATCAGCCAGCAGACGGCCCACTTGTTCACGGGCCGGATTCAGGTAACGTTCCGTAAACAAGGAACGGTGCTTTTCGATGTCTTTCGGTGCCTTCCCGCGAAGTTTGTCGAGAGCCAGCAGGCTGTAAGCCAATGGATCAGTAGTCATGGCATAGACACTTGATTCTATGCGTGCTTTCTCATAAGGTACGCCCATGGTATAAAGTTGTCCGGTAATTTTCTCACTGGCCAGTTCTTCTGCAAAGCTTTCGATGCGGGCCACTTCGTCAGCCGTATAGGGCTGACTCAGGATACTGTCCATTTCCAGATCGCGGTGAATACCCAGTCGGACGGTCAGGGCTTTCACCTGAAGAGAGGCTTTGTCTAAAGCAGAGGCCGAAGGATTTTCTTCTCCCTGCAAATTGTTGTAATTGCGGATGGCTTCGTTCAGTTCGCGGTAGATGCCGCGTACATTGCTTTCCAGGAACGGCGGTGTCAGATACGACTGCAGTCCGGCATAAGCTCGGCGTTTCGCAATGATCCCTTCTCCCACGTTCCCGATGGAATAGATATAAAAATGGGGGAGAGCACCGACCAGACGGTCTGGCCAGTCTTTGCCGGATAATGCTACTTGCTTGTGAGGAGTAAATTCCAGGCTGCCGTGTGTACCGAAATGAATCAGGGCATCGGCCTTAAAACCATATTGTGTCCAGAGGTAAGAGGCAATGTAAGTGTGTGGAGGAGCAGCATTCGTTCCGTGAACAATCTGGAACGCATTTTTACCGGAACCGGCTGCGTTCTGCGGCAGCAGTACAACATTACCGAACTGCAGGCGGGCGACTCCCAGCCGTCCGTCAGCGGTTGTCATGTAGTTACCGGGAAACTCTCCGTTGGCAGCAACCATTTCAGCATATTGCTCGGGACGGATAGATTGTTTTACCCAGCTTTCATATTGTTCCCGGGTGATCAGTTCCGGATTTCCGGTTTCCATGAAGCGGTCGAAAGCACCTTCTGCGTACAGATTGAATACTGCTCCCTGTGACTGGATCATGCGCTCCAGCTCCTGACTGCTGGATGGAAGATTGTCTACTTTATATCCTTCCTGTTTCATGCGTACCAGCAGGTTGTAGAGCGAAGGTACCACTTCCATCCCCGCAGCGGTAAGGGCATGTTGTCCGGGGCCTTTGTAGTAATAAATGGCTATCCGCTTTTCGGCATTGGGCTTTTCTTGCAGGCGGATGTACCGGTTGACTGTTTCCACAAAAGTTTCCAGTCTTTCGGGAATGGCGTAGACGTGTTGGAGTCCTTCACTGTCCTGATAATGACCGAAAAGGGCAAAAGGACGGATGGCCCCGTCAATTTCCGGGGTAACGACACTTTGCGAGAGAAAGCCGCCGTTCATACCCATGGGATCGTTCTCCCATTCCTCTGTCAGTCGGTTGACATTGAGCGGTGCAAATAGCGGAATGTTCTGTCGGGACAGGTAGTCAACGATGTAATCACCCATTCGTCCGTGAGCCATATTGATGACGGCTGAGGGTTGTATGGAATCAATATGCTGACGTACAAATTTCGTCATGGAACGGACCGGATAAACCATGTTGCCTGTTTCTTCCAGTCGTCGGATCAGGTCAGCCGGATCTCCCATCTGTCCGGTAACAACGATACGCGGAGCTTTCTCCTTCCAGAGTCCGTTTTCCTTTAGAAAGCGATTGTATGATTCTACGGTGTTGAATCCCAGATCCTCCTGTTCCGGATGGCGGGGATCGCAGTGATAGATCATGTCATTGGCCGCAGCTACAACAGGCTCCGGTTGTTTGACAGAAATTTGTTTGCGGTCGATATACTTACGCACATAATTCAGCAGACTCCGGTAATTGCGTCGTCCGCCATTGTTCAGGTATTGTTTCAGGGTATCTGCCGTCAGGGAATCCAGAGAACAGATATTGTTGGCCGGATTAGTGATGGCAGTCGAGAGGACGGGTAATCCTTTGTCGGCTGCCAGCCGGATCTGTTCCCGTTGTTCCTCTGTGATGCGAAGGCCCATGGCATTAATGAAGATCATGTCATAATCATTCAGGCGATCCAGATTTTCCGTATTCAGTTCGTTGATCCGGATGAATGAATTGTCGTTGGCTTTTGAGATTTCTCCCAGATTGATTACCTGATAATTGATGAAAGCGATACGGGTGGTACTGAACCAGCTGTTCCATATCCAGCCCACCAGCAGGATCAGCAGCAGGACGGTTCCTCCGTACAGGCTTCGTTTTTTGTGAATAGGTTTCATGTCTTTTCTCTTTTTTTTTAATATGTATGATTAATAATTCAGAACAGGCGGTCAAGATCGACAGACACACCGGCTGCAAGAGTAGTTCCGGTAGTGTAAGGCGAATTGAAATAATAGTAGGATGGCCGGTAGTTGAACAGATTGTCTGCAGTCAGTGTGACATGGATGCCTTTGTAAATATTTTGAGTCAGGTTCAGTTTCCACATCGTATAAGCCGGATAGGTTTCCTGACTGCTTCCTTTCGAAGGATCGCTGGTATCGTTGTATACCAGAGTGGTCAGCTTTGAAAGCAGGCGGCCGCTCAGGGTTACATTGAATCCGTATTTTTTCCATTCCTTTCCATACGAGAAACGGGCTGTTCCTGCATGCGGACGGGCGGTAGAAACATATTGGTTGTATTTTTCCGACTGGTAAGTGTAAGCATACGACAGACGGATTTCCAGTCCGCAGGGATATTTGGCAGCAGCATCCACATTGGCACCGGCCATTTTCATCTTCCGGATGTTCGTGTACATCATGGCACCTTTTCCGTTTTCCAGAGAAGGATCCCATTGTACGTCAATCCGGTCGTTCACCAGATTATAGTATCCTGTGACTGTCAGATTATAGCGGCTTTTGAAATATTCTGCCGATAGGGAAAAATTATGACTTTTTTCCGGTTTCAGATGTTCGTTGCCGTAGATCCACCAGATGGAGCCCATGTCAAAAGCCGAATACATTTCTTTCAGGGTAGGAGCGCGGAATCCTACAGCATACGAGCCGCGCAGTGAACAGTTCCTGAGTTTATACATCAGGTTCAGCTGCGGAGAAAAGTTTTGTGCCTTGGCTTCCGAATAATAGTCATAGCGTGCACTTGCTACGGCGTTGAAGTGCCTGTTCGGATTCCAGTCAAACTGAGCAAAGGCATCAGCCGTATATTGCCGGTAAGTTTCTCCTCCGGAAAACATGTAACTGGCCAGATAGTCGTAAAGATAATCTCCTCCGACGGTCAGGATATGTTTCCCGTTGAACGTATGATTGTATAAGGCACGGAAACTGTTTTGTACGTTACTGTAATCACGCACATCGCTTCGCTTCACCTTATCGAAATCACTTTTGTCATACTGATCGAAAGTATATGACACTTCGAGCGACTGGCCCTTGCTGAAAAGATAGCGTCCTTTCAAGCCACCGGTGAAATCCCGGTAACGGTTGTCTTCCGATGAACTCCGCTCACGTTCGCGGTAATAATATCCAACGTTGGCTGTCAGCTTTAATTGGTTGTTGGGTGTAAAGGTCAGCCGGTCTTTGAAATTCCAGGAAGCTGTGGGATCCATCGAGTCATAGGATCCTTTGTCTCCTTCCGTGTCCGGATTAAAATATTCGATACGTCCCTGACTGAGCCGTTGCAGGTTGAACGAATTGTTGAAATTGCCTGCCCGGAAACTGACGGTTGTTCCGTAACGCTGGTTGTCATAAGCTCCGTATCGGGCATTCACATTGGCGGTCCAGGGTTCGGCGGATGTCCGGGGGATGAGATTGATGACACCTCCTACGGCATTGGAACCATAGATGGAAGAAGCCGCTCCCCTGACAATTTCCACGCGTTCCACGTTGTCCATGTTCAGGCGGGAGAAGTCAACATCGTTCATGGTTTCGCCTGCCAGACGTTCTCCATCGACCAGAAACAGTACGGCATTCCCGCTGAACCCCTGAATGTTGAGTGATGGCTGCATGTCCATTGAATATGATGTTTCAATGGCCGGCATTTCCATTTCAAGAACATCGACAATGTTGGTAGCATCTGTTTTGCGGATGTCATCGAGGGTAATGACGCGTGTAATGACAGGAACTTCTTTCAGCCGTTTGGGAGTACGGGTACCGGTGACGACGACGGTTTCCATTCCGATGGCATCTTCCTTTAGCCGGAAATCGGCTGTCCTGTCCTGGGGAGAAATACTGCGGCTTTCGGTCACATAGCCCACAAAGCGCACTTTCAGTATGTAGGTCTGATGTTTTTCGGGAAGCCTCAACTGATACTTTCCGGAAAGATCGGTGACTGCTCCCAGGCCTTTTCTTCCTTCTACGGAAACGGTTGCTCCGATGAGTGGCTCTCCGTTGCTGTCGCAGACTGTGCCCGAAAGATTTCTCTGGGCCGCAGCCGGGATGATGGAAAGACATCCCAAAAGGAGCATGTATATGATTTTTGAGATAAATTGCATGGTTGATTTCCTTAGTTTATATTGGGTATAAGAACGGATGACAGCTATTTCAGGGCATTTTCCAGTGGATAGATATATTGCACCCGCATATAGCCGTTGACATACATTTCGTTCCGATAGTCTGTCAGTTTCAGGGCTGCATGGGTTCCGTCTTTCAGCCGGAGGACATAGACTTTGCCCGACAGGGTATAAGTGGGAGGCATACCTTTGCGCGAAAGCCATTGGGAAAGGACGGAATTGTAGTCAGAACATGCGTATCTGATCGTTCCGTTATACATGTCTGAAAGGTCAATGGTAATCTTATCCGTTGTTCCCGGTGTGTCGGCGGTATAGTTTCCCTGCGGAATTTCTTTTCCGGCCAGGAGCTCTTCCATACTTTCGGCCGAAGTTTCCAGTACGGCTCCTTCATTGGTTTTGGTATCATACCGGTGAATGGCAAAGTCCCATTCTTGCGGTAATGTTCCTTTGTCGGAAAGGGATACTTCTTCGCCTGCCTCATTGAGGATGCGGGTGGAGTCGACACTCAGGGAATGCAAGTCGATGTAGACCCATTGCGTGTAATCGCTGGAATTGACATAGAGTGTTCCGGAATGAGTTTTCGGAGAGACTTCGACAAAGCCGAATCCGTTGGTGGAAAGGTTTGCTTCCGACGGATTGTCGTAGATGTCATCAAACAGGCCTTCGCATGCCGGGAACGTCAGTAATAGAGTTCCCAGCATGGCGGCCTTGACATGAAACCTGTATTTTTTCATGAGCGGATAATTGCTTGTTGTCATTGGGTTGTGGTGAATTCACAGGTAATTGCCATCGGCATGGAGCCGGGTGTGACAGACATTTTGAATTGTGCATTGCTGCCGCTGACGGTGCCGGTAAAATCTTGTATTTTGAGATTGGTGTTTCCTGCAACCAGTGAAGTGTCTGCCTTGGAAAGTGTATAGTTTTCTCCATTTTGAGTGACAAGGACATCAGTCAGAGAGAAGGCAGACATGACCATGCTTCCGCTTCCGGTTTCCGGAATTTCCAGACTTACTTTCCCGTCTTTCTGATCTTTGATCTGAACAGTCATGGCAGATTCTCCGACATTGTTGTTCATCACATACATCTTGAAGGTTCCTTCATAGTTGTTTGCCACGGCTTTGGCTGCTTCCATTGCCGGGTCGGACGGTTCGTTACTGGAGCAGGCAATCAGGCTGAGTGCAATGGTTGTCATTGCGAACAAGTTCTTAAGTTTCATAAATTTTTTATTATCCTTAATTCCGCAACACATATTGTTAGAAATAAATTTAAAA
>UMAG01019107.1_pt1 | contig 40254 bp, 66 predicted proteins | sample 1963651 | NCBI WGS metagenome assembly UMAG01 (sample SAMEA4835910, study PRJEB28245) | human gut metagenome | biome: gut microbiome; material: fecal sample | place: Denmark | collected 2008 | reverse complement strand
ATTTAGAGCATTTTGTACTTTCAACGGAAATCACCCCCCCCCCTTTAGTTAGCTCAATAGAAAATAATCATATCAACAGTCCAAACAAGCGGTAATCTTTCATTCGATACTTTCTTGTACACAAAATTCAACCCTTGTTTTTCAAAGGTAAAATATGATAACCCTCCTTGCTTTATAAACTGTGTTCTAAACGGCCACAGCAAACCCATAACCCATTCTGGTGCAGTACCAGACCCAAAGCAAGTAGATAATATAAACTTCGGTTCTCTAGGCACAGAAAACAAAACTGTTCCATCTACTGTACTAGATGTAACGTTTATATCAACCTGCCTAGCCTCGGCTTTCGCATTATTTACAATAGGCTGAGAAATTTGAGAGATTAAATATTTTAACGCCTGAACTAGATTATTATTAAATGTGCTTACTGCATCTGTATCGCTTGCATTATACCCACAAGAAACCATAAATTGAGCTAACGCATTTACCATCAACGATGCCTGATACATTGCCTTGTTATGAAGGGAACTACTCGCTACCCCCCCTGTACACCATTCAGCCGCTGAGCGTTTGTGTTGTATTCTTGGTCGGAAAGCATGTTTGCCTTGTTTTCATCGAATAGCTTAAAGTTAGTTCCTGCCATTTTCTATTTCCTCCTAATATTTTAAGAATCAGACCAAATGCCTTGGTCCCAACCTTTGATAAATGCTGTGTCTGCATCCCAACCAAACAAGGGTTTATCCTGGATTGTCCAATTAACATTAACCCCGGAAGGTTTAGGAACGATATAGCCATTAAAAAGCAAACCTATCTTTGCCATTGATGCACCTGGATCAATCATTACCACATCAACGCTCATATCCTGATTATCAACAACAGAGTAAGAAGCATCGGGAAACATTGTAGTAATAATATTTCGCCACCCAATTAAAGTTCCGTCCCAATGGTTGCTAAGAATACGGGATTTAATTACAATCCTTAAAAGCTCATCATCCAAAACACTGGGTACGTCCGGGTCAGAAAAAGGCAATTCCCTTGTCAACCCGAAGTAATCAGCAATCTTGTCTAACTGGTCTCCTTCTGCATTATCAATAACAAAAATAGTATCAAAGGAAATCAAACAATTCCAAGCACCACACACCATATCAACAAAAGCTTTTACATAAGCGTTGAATTTCTCTTTTGTTGCATATTCCGATGTAATTAAATCTAGGTATTTGGAATTATCACACGTTTCATTTGCCCTGCTCATGTGGATTCCTCCACCGTTACCATTGTAGACAAAGTATAAGCCGCCTCATAAAACTCGGGAACAATATCTGCTTGAGAAAATGGCCCGGATTCAGAAGTTGCAAACTGAACATCAGTCACAGAAAAAGAAGGCGTGTTGATACTGTCCATTTGAGCTGTAGCAACAGACCAAATAACAGAACGATATACGGGACCGCCTAATTGCATTTCCATGATGTAATCGGAAATAGCATCCTTAATTTTCTGTGCATACTCATCATTATAGCCTTGTAGCTTTTTCAGAGATACTTTTACATATACATTTTTAACTGTAGGACGATAGAAACGAATAATAACAATATTGCCTTCAACGGTGGTTAATTGAACTTGGGTTGTCCCGTTTGTATAGCAACCAGGCGTTTTCTTCTGCCAAATTGCAGTTGCTACGTCCATATCCTCCCCACCCTCTACAACAAAGGTAATTGAGTGTGGAGGCAAATTAGCTGGAATACCAGGCGGCTCCGTCCCTGTGCTAGTAGTGCCTGTATCATTTTCGTAGCCATACACACGGTCAACACCCTCCACGGCCTGAATACCAGCCCAAATACTAGCAAAAACAGTTAAAGCAGGTGCTCTAGTAGATAAAGCAATACGGCCCCTTAATGTAGCATCATCCTCTTCATCAATACCGGGATCTGCACTTACCGTATTTGTTACAGACAACCAACCATAAACAGGAGTGAGAACCTTATTAATTGTATTGGGCAAAGCGCCAATATTACCTGCCTCATTACAAGTAGCTTCTACAGTAATTGTTCCATTGCTTGGTATAGTAACTGTTGCAGGCAAATTCCATGTATAAGTACCATCCGAACATTGCCCATTCTCAATCACTGTTCCGGCATTACCAGTCACGACAACAGGACACGTAGAATAGGTCGCTGGCTTTCTTGTAATTCCTGCAATAGCGGCCATATTATCAAGACCAACACCAATAGCGGTTATTGGAGTTCTATTATTATAGGCCAATTGCGCCAAACTGTTTGTATCAAAGATTTTCCTTGCAAAAATAGAAATTTGCTGATAATCCATAGAATCAGCATCAATGTAAATATCATCACCAAAAATAGTTTTCATTTGGGAAATAAGCTCATCCCGAATTTCTGTATATGTTGGAATATGCATCCCAGTCTCATCTATATAGGGAGAAAAATAAGCCATTAAACAATCACCACCGTTTCTGCTTCCTCTCCATCAGAAAGAATAACATGAACAGTAAACCTTAACTGCCTGTTATTTCTTGCAATCTCTATTTCTGTAACATCCTTAACTTCTGAGATTTCCTTGATTCTTTTTGTCAACAAAAGAGTAATTGACATTTTCAAATTTTCATTGCTCATCTGGCCTAGAAAACTTTGGAACATTGGCAACCCTAAGCTAACGTTCTCCCACCACTCACCGTAGAATAATAAAATCTTCGTCCTAATTGCTTGTGCGACAGCGTCAGCTTCGTCAATGTAATCCTGGTCATTCATGCCAAATGAATAATCAAAATTCTCGTCTAATTTCCTGCACCTCATAGTATCAATCCCTTATATTATGAGAAGGTTGAGTAGGTCCACCCATACTATCAACATGAATATGGTCTAAAATCTTAGACAAAGTAGTTGAACCGTTTGCACAACTTAAATAAATCTCTGAATCACTCAATCGAATGTGTGTTTCTGTCTTGGAGCTTTCAATAGAAATTCCTTCGTCATATACATCTTGAACATCCTCAAGAGCTGACTGATTCATAACACCGAATATAGCAAATCCGTCTGATAAATCATGTCTCCTTTGCTCAACAGGATTTTGTACATTGCCATACAACCACCAATTATCAATAGCTGTATCTGCAAAAACAACCAAGCATTCATCGCCTTGAGAAATTGGGAATGTAATTCTAAACCCTGCTACCTGTGGAAAAACAATAGGAACATTTATCAACAACGGATAGTTAATATAATTAATTTTATTTGAATAATTTACCGTTCTCTCTCTTATAGTAGGCTGAACGTCAACAGTAAGTTTTGTAAAATCAACCTGCTGTACAATAGCGGGGAGCGCAACGTGAGTGTTAAATCCGATATTATTCATTAGCCTAGTAAAAACCTGGCTTGTATCACCATAGAGTTCACCTATTCCTACACTCATTTATGCACCCTCTTTCTTGTAGATATAAATTTCTCCTTTGTGCATGAAACACTCTATTGTATCATATCTACCCTTTCTAATTGCCATTATAACAGAATGTTGAGCAGAAGAAGGTGTAGAATATTCATACTCATCTATCAAAACTTTAGCACACTTGTAATTGCTTTTAAGAAATTCATTCAGCATTTTTTCTATTCTGCTTCTTGATTCCTTTTTGTGAAAAACCCTTTCCGGGATTTCATCTATATATTCTAGCTTCATTTATCAACCACCTGATATAACAGAAGGAATGGGTTAATAAAACTTAACCCATCCACATTCCTCTTCACTCCAAACATTCCCAGTAAACCTTCTAATGATATCATCCATAACGGATTTTTCCTGATTAGCCTTTTCATCAAAAGCAACCTTGATAAAAGGGTTTTCAATGTTAGCTTTCTTCATTTCCTTGCAAGCTTTAATCAGGTTATTATACATGGCACAGAAAACTTGCCTATCATCTTCACAACCCTTAAATTCATCAACAAAGCGAGAATACTTGTACATTAGATTGTTAATCTTAATATCGTAGTAGTTAGTTTTCATTTTCTTTTCCTCCTAAGCTTTGTGATTGAATTGTTTTATTTCCTTTGTTGATTATATTATAATCCAAATAAAAGGATTTGTCAACAGTTTTTTAAAATATTTTTTAGTAAAGTTTTGTATTAACTACCACGGATAATACGAACTATCTGCCATAGAAACTGGCAATGTGCCTGCTTGAGTAATGGCCTCAATCTCTGTGTACCAATCAGTATCCCTGGTATCACCAACATGAGTTACTTTAATTGCTCTGTAAATACCCTCGGAATCAAGCCCCCTTACAACTGTCCCTTGTTGATACTGATAATTCGTAATTCTCTGATTATCAACATGAAAAAGGGAATTAAGCTTGATTTGCGGGTTTAAAAGAACTTTACACTGAATACCAATTTCGGTCTGAACAGGCGTACCAATCAAGCCGGACTTGGGATTAAAATCAAGAATATATTTATCATCAATAGAAGCAGGAGAAATCAAATTAACTTTCCCGTCCTCTGTATAATAAGAAGAATTTTCGGACCTCGCTATCTGCTCCAAGTAATACTTGCTCATACCAAACATAACCTTGCCTCTTGGATAAGTAATGCTTGTATCGGCCAAAAATCCCCTTCCAACTTCCTCGGAACTTTTATTTATAACAGATTCAACGGCATCCCTAGCACTTTGCTCTGCAACAAGAGTTGTTCCAACAAAACCGTAGCTTATGAACCTGTCGGAATCAATAGATACCAAGGTTAAAAGGTAATCAACACCATTTTCCTTAGAGCGTAAAGGCTGAATTATTGTACCGGAAAAAATCATACCATACTGACTTCCCTGGTATCCTGCCTCAATTACAATTCTCTGCCCTTGCTTAATAATTTTATTTTCATCATCAGGATTAAGATTGTAAATTGTAAGTGTGCTATATTGTGGTTGTCCATAAGCTATTTTACTTATCTCAAACTTACAGCGTAAGTTAGATACATCAAAAGCTTTCCCACCACCAATATCAACAAACACACGATATTTACGACCATACAGCCAATCTAGTTCTGTGCCCTTAATATCTACTACCTCGTAGTATTCACCGGATGGAACAATTTCAATACCAGAGCCAGAAACGGTGGTAGAGCTTTCAATTGTTACAGACTGCGAGGGGTTATTAGTAGAAGTAACATCACTAGCATTTCCGGTTACGTAACCAGAGCCATTAAAGGTTTTCCCTTTAATTGTGCTACCGCCGTTCATCCCAAGCCAAGCGGCAGGGTCAATCCAATCATTCCCAAAATAGCTTGTATCCCACTTAGTATTTTTAGCAACACCGAAATGTAAATGTGGCCCAGTGCTTTTACCTGTGTTACCCATTACACCAACAATCTGTTTACAGGATACCTTGTCACCTGCTTTTACAGCAAAGCTTTTCAAGTGTTGGTATAGCAATCCATAACCACTATCAGTTTGAATCCATAAATAGTTTCCAAGTGTTTTAGTATATTTTGTAAAAACAACAGTTCCAGATTCACAAGCTACACAGTTTATGTTCCCTTTGCCAACCAAATCAAGCCCTGTGTGAAAAGAACTTGTATATCCTTCACTTGTTTTAATTGGACTTCTGTAACCAAACAACGAAGTGACTGTAAAATCAGCTAGAAATGGGTAAGCTCTCATTTTACATCACCTCATTATCTCCCCAAATAAGAATGTATTTCTTACCCAAATCATCAGAATTTGGAGCACAATTCTTTGTCATTTGCATTGCAATACAATAAATAGAGCCAATGTTTTTATACCCTAGCTGATTAGCCATATTAGCAAATTCGTAGTAAGATGCTAACAATGGAAGCTGAGAGAAAATAATTCTTTCTGTTTCATTGTCAGTAAGCGTCATTGACCAATATTCAGCAACCTCGTTATATCTTAGTTGTATTTCAAACTCCTTGTTCCCACCATTAACAGGCACAATAACAACAAAAGTCTGATTAGGGGAAGTAGTTAAAGGTATTTTATACATTAGTCTCTGCCCCCTGTTATCTGCCACAAAATAGAACTATCTTCCTTTTCGGTAGTATTCGTAGCATTTATTTTACCCATTTCCGTGTCAATAGTAGTTTGTGGAGCAGAGCTGATTTCTACAACACGAACCCTAGCTATTGGTAATTCAACAAGAGAAACTTGGGCATTTAAGCCTCTATATGTTTTTGCATCATCATTTGATACAATTCTCTTGATTAGCATATTTTCATAAAGGCCAACCCTTGTTAATACAGAAACAGGGATTCTGTCTGTTTGCATTTTAGTTAATAGCTCAAAAGCTTTTACCGACCTACTCCATCCGCCTGTAAATTGCTCAGCAACAAGTGATTTATGCACATCACTCATAACTATATTCATGTCAATTTGTACAGGTTTAACATAAGCATGGTCGGCAATAGCCGTGCCAGTTTCAACAGGATTTTCAGTAATCTCTAACTCTGATGTGACATCAACAGTAATAAAGCCATCAAAAAAATCCCCGCCAATATTTGTTTTGCAATACAACATTGCGTCATAACTCATACCTGTAGTATCTGTTGCGGATTTTGCTAAATATCCCTCTGACAAAGCTATCACCTCCCATCACTTAACTAAATCTATCTGTGACCTTTGGTTATAAAGTGTTTTAGCAATCTCAGATGCAGTGCTAGCAGGAGATTGGGCACCATCAACATTAAAAGTATTATTATAAGTGGTTGTTACATTTTGTTCTGTCGTAGAAGTTCTACGTCCGCCACCACTTGTAGCACCAAAAGCATTTTCAGTAGATTTCCCAGTGCCATAATCATAACCAAAAAAATCAGAAAATGTCTGTGCTTTTGACATTCCTTCAATGCGGCCAATTGTATAATTCCACAAACCTGGAATTGCATCCAAAATGCCCATGCCTGCATTTGCGGCAGTTTTCCAACCACTTACATTGCCTTCTTCATCTTTTGCAATTATCTTTCTGAACCAGCTATTTTCGCTCATTTTATCGTAATTGCCGGTAATCAACAAGAACAAATCAAGTACCCAAGTTAAAGCATCAATTATTAACTCTAGTGTTCCTAGTAACAAATCAAGAGCGCCCTTTAGTACGCCAGATTCAACGGCCCACTCACCAAATTGCTCCACTAGGTCAACAACCACTTCAAGTGCATTTTTAGCTGTTTCCCATAGCTCATCAGCAGATTCTTTTACTCCATCAAAGGCAGAAAAATCAGCGTTTTGAAGCCAATTAGTAAGCTTTTCGTACTCAGGGGCAAAATAGGCATTTCCTCCACGTTGCCATGTAAAGAAATCATCCAACAAAAGCAAAAGAGCTAGGATAGCGGCTATAAACATTCCTACCGGCCCTAGTTTTAATAAACCTAAAAATGCACTTACAGCGGTAACAGCAGTTTTTGTTCCGGTGTCCATTGAATCAAACAACCTACCTACTGCATCAACTATTCTTCCTATTGCATCAACAGCAGTTTTACCTAATCGGAAAAACCATGATAGAACAGTTGCAACCTTTTCTGCAATTTTAGGCAAATTCTTTTGCAAATATTCATTTAATTTTTCTAATGAATCTTGTAGGTTATCAACATCTTCCCCCATAATTTTAAGGAAATAGTATGCAACCCACTGTGTACCGTAACTTATAGTGACCTTTAATTTATCAATTTCTTGGTTAATATCTCTTACTTGCCTTAATTGGTCTTGCAGTTCTGCGGGAGCCTCTAAACTTCTACCTAATGCGTTTAGCTCTAAGAGATTCCTATATTCTTCCGCAGTCATGTAATAGATATCCTGGTAAGAGGCACCAACAGCATCAAGCGCAGTTGTTAAGCTTCTTGCCTGGGATTCTGTCATCCACATTCTGCGAGCAAATCTTTCAGCCTCTCTGTCTGCATCTGCTACACCAAACATCATAGCAGTTACAGCAGATGTAGTTCCAAGCAAAGCAGAGGCAACCGCAGAACCAGCCTTTAATAAATTTTTGGATAAGCGAGATATTAAACCTTCTGACGAGCTTGAAAAACTATTTATTGAGTGTAAAGATTGTGTCAACTGAGATTTATTAATATCCCATCCTAACTTTACTAAATACTCTTTCAAAGTTTCGGCCATTTTAATATCTCACCTACCCACTTGCCGTTGAGATTCTAAATAATCATGCTGTCTAGCTTCATTCTCCATTTTAACCTCAATTAGCTCGACAGCATCCAACCAATCATCAAATGTATATGTCCCATCCCACAATTCATGCTGTTGCCACATACCTGTAATTACGGGAAGATAAACACGGGCATTGACATTTACATACTCACAAAGCTGGAATTTGATTCCTCCGATGTGAGGTTGCTTGTCGATGGGAGTACGCCGAAAAAATCAGTTAAATTAAACGCAATGGAGCCAATCAACAATTGAAGAGCAATGGAGGCAGTAAAATCAGAAATTCCATATGTTCCATTTTCACGAACAACAGGTGTTTCACCAGCAGGAAGTTTCTCAAAGCACACAGAAAGAATATCTCTTTGCAAATCAAGAAACTCTTGCTTACCCATCATTTTATTACTAGAATTTCCTACCTTCATACCAACAGCATCATTAATTTTATCGCTGATACCGAAAGGTAAAGTTAAGCTCAAAACCTGCAAAGCAACATAGTTTCCCAGCAACGGATCAAACTTATAAATTACGAACGTTCTTCCGTCAATCTCTAGCTCTTTCTTAGTTTCACGTTTCTTTACATTAACAACGTTTTCCATTTTTATTTCCCCTTTTATTTATTACTGTGTTTCAATGTTAGCGGCCATAAGCACCCAGCTCCTATTCTGTTGCTGGCTCTGGAAATTACTGTCAGGCATCTTTTGAGGCGATACGCCAGTACAGGAATAATACTGCCCAGTAGACGTGTTACGGATAGCAACGGAAGCCAAAGCAAACTCAGAGGAAGGGGCGGCAACAACATAATTATAATACTTATTAAGCCAGTCATTAAGCTCGGAGCTTTGAAGAACCTCAAAAGTAATATTACCGTTTTTCTTGGCACTCTTTGAAACAACAACAGCAAGGTCGGCGGCTACATCATGCGTAGTAATATCATTAGAAAAAGATACAGACAGAGTACCAATACCAGTACCATATGCCTCAAAACTACCAACAGAAGGATGCTCAATAGTTACAGATGTATCCTCGAAACTATATACTCTAACATTACCTGCCATTTTATTTCACCCCCATTATCGATTAACAAAGGCCCGAATTACAATATGCTCTAAAGCACCAGGAGCTTTAAGGGCAATGTAAATTGTTGGAGATGTACGAGCCTCACGGTCCTGTGCATTTTGGCTTGCCAAGCTCTCAGCCTGAATCATATATCCACCGGAAATAGCATCACCAGTATTCAAATTTAGAACCGGGTCAGCGTTCCAAATTCCGGTATCAATAAATCCTGCCTGACGAATAACCTCACAAGCATTTGTCAACCAGTTAATAACGCTAGTCATACCACTCTCGGTCTGATGTACAACACGGGAACGAACAAGGCCAGAAACGGTATACTGCTGAAACAGATATTTTGCGGCATCAAGCAAAAACTGTTCATCAACATGATAGCCACTAGCCATAAGTCCAGGATAGATAAAATTATAACGTCTACCAAAATTACAATAAACATTTCCGTTATAAGTTAACAAATTCTGCATTTGTACATCATTTACATCCTCTGGCGTAAAACCAACAACACTCTTAAAAGCAAGAGTATATGCGCTATTAGTCTCCATGCTATTAAGGCCGCAAATTACACCAAGTACAGCACAAATAAAACCATCCTTTGTAGAGTAAAAACCACAAGTACGATTATAGCCCGCATCCATCAACGTTTTCATTACATTTGTCTGAGAAGCCTGCAAACATTTAACATCATTTGTCTGATACAACAAAATAGTAGGCTGTTCAAAACCTTCTACTGCCTGAGCAATAGCATTCATATCGCTATCAGTAGTGGCATAGCAATAGCAAAAAGCGTAAATATCATCGTCAGCCGCTCTTGTATTCTGCAAAGCAGTCAAATCGGTCTCGGAACTAAGCTTAACACCAACCGCCAAAGTCTGAGCAGTAGGATTCTGTGAGAAATAAGCTATAGCACCCTTATACTCAGGAGTACCAGTGTTAAAACCATCTGTAACCATCTGCTGTTGATAAGTAGCACGTGTATAATATTTAATTCTATCATCTGCGCTAGTAATTACCTCAGAATTACCAATAATGCAACCAAGGTTAAAATCTGTAGACACAGTTAGCGGAGCGGAAATATCAACGCTAACATCTACAATGCGATTCAGGGACACAGTGCTCATTGGTCAACCTCCAATCTAATATCAACATCTTTAATTCTTTCAACAGTCTCTTCGATGGCCACACCGTTATAAAATCTCAACAAAATATCACATCTGCTGAACCACTGTCCGTTATGTTGTTCATTTATTCTGGTCGGGCCATTTGTTCTATCTGGAACCAAAGAAAGATAATTTTTCTCCAACAAAATCTTTGTACTATTAAAATACATTTTCTCATTGAACCTAAAGCAATTTTCATAGCAATCTGGTCCGTAAAAAATTACACTTAACGTCAATGTCCTGGTTGATTTCGTAGTTAAAGTAAAATTATCTTCCTCTTCATTATATGAAAAATCCTGGAACTTGTAAATACTTCTTTCATCAAGTTCCGGAGATATTTTTACATAGGCAGAATTAACTAGGCTATCATCATAGGATGGTTGTCCATACTGCCTATTTTGCAACAAGACATTTTCACTTTGCAAACCTACTAGATTTTCTACTAAATCAGCAAAAAATAATTCTAGCGATTCTATAGACTGTAAAAGTTCAGCCACCCTATCACCACCTTAAATTGTGCTCTCATTTACTTTAATGCAAGCAACTCTGCAAAATCCATACTGCAAATCATTCATAATTCTGAAAGCCTTATACTTCTTCCCATTCCAAACAACAATATCAGAAAGATATCCATTATCGGGACTTTCATCTAACCTACCTGTAGTATATATCTCTTTATCCGTAAACACATTGATAACTTCTGAATTTATATTTGAAGTTTCTCTTAACTCTTCTTCCAAATCGGTATTTATGGTAATAATTCCAGGAACTTTAAACTGTTGCTCTTCTACAACAGGTAAATGGTTTTCTGTTTTACATGGCCTACGAATAACTGTAATTCCGTTTGGCTGTGCAAAATCAGAATCGTGGATTAGCTCATTTATATTAATCAGTTCTATCACCGTCCTTAACTAGAACGTATGTAATAGATTTTCCAAGCTCACCTGTATCAATTAGTGGCCTAGGATCAGTAGAGCCTTTCTTTATTTTTCTTTCCCGAACAGAAGGAGCGTTTTCAGGCCAATTATTATCTGGATTTGTAAACCAATTCCTAGATATATTCTGTGCTCTCATGCCAACAGATTCAAGGGATTTTTCTGCACTTCCAAAATCGCCTTTTAATGCTTCCTCTGCCATTTGCTTTAACATTCTGCTTAGCCGTTCTTCATCATCTTCAATAGCTGGCTCTATTACTGGTCTTGCAGGTACATTGTTTATAGGCGAGCCGTTTGTATGGATGTAAAGTAACTCTGCATTAGTTACTTCTTCGCCCTCTCGCCTAGTATCCTTTTGCGGAATACCAACAAGCACATAATTATTTTTTGTGTAATTAAGTCCTTTTATAACTTGGTTTACTTTATCAATAGCTTTTAGTATAGCTACAAAAGCCATTACCAATTCACCCACATTCCCGGCTTGCCGTATGGTTTAGTGAGCGTTGCTAATTGCTGTCCATAAATAGTTAATTTATATGTTCCGTATCCTGCCAAATCGGTCTGCATATCCATAAAATCATAAGACAGACTTAGCCCATCAACAGATTTACTGGTTGCAATTCCTTTCGGTGTTGCTCCTTGCAAAGCAGACGTAGCACTAGGATCACCTTGCTGTGTTTGCAAAAATAACGTTAAATAGTGAGCAATATATAACCCCATAACATATTTCCACAAACTTTTATATCTATCATATTTCAACGAAGCATCCGCCATGGTTTTAAACAGATTAAAAACAGGAACAGGGATTGAACCTTCAACAGAACCATCTTCTGAGAACAGGAACACTGGGAAGTTTTCACTAAACATTTCTTGCGTATATTCTGGATTTTCTGTTTTAATGATATTGGAGGCGGAGCCGCCGAAAATATCCATCATCATTAAAGCGTTGTTATTATAACCTAACATACTCCAATAGTCAATATTTTTCATAAGTTCCGCCTCCAATACTAATTATTCTTCTACTTCCTCTTCTTCAACAGAAAGCTTATACGCTTCCATAATGCGTTTCTTAAACTGCCCAAGCTTTTCGTTCTTATTCATGCTCAGACCATATTTTTCACCCAGGACAAGAGTATCATTCTGATTCATAGCTTTCAACTCAGCGTAAAAAGCTTCAACCTCGCTCATACCTGCATCATGATTAAGCTCATCCTTGGGCGGCTCATTCTCCACTTTAACCTGTTGCTCATGGCTCTCAATCACGGTAATCTTTCCAGCCTTTACCGCCAACCGAAAAGTAGGGTCATTAGCATACTTATCGGGCATATTCTGAAAAGCGCCGGGAACAGTGATAAAGCTATCAATATCAGTAGTTCCAACCTGAGCACCAGGTCCAATAGCAAAAGCCTCTTTACTATAAATTTTCATACTGTTTATTCCCCTTTACTTAAATTCCGTCAGCATAACGAACGGGCTGTTCGTACAGGAACTTAACCTGACCCATCTGAGCGGCATAAATAGTGACATAAGCAAATTGCAACGCAACAGGCTGTGTCATAGCACGGGTCAGAGGCACAGGAATATCAATATAAACCTTATCCTTATCGTTAACATAAGCAACCATGCGGTCAGTATCACCAGTGCCAGCACCAGTACACCAACGACAAGGCACGATAACCAAATCACCACCACGCTGATTGCACAGATTATTCTTCTGCACGTAGCTTAGAATGCTCTCATCGCCAGAAGTGCCAATACGAGTAGAAAGCAGGTAAGCATACTTGGCGGGAGGCAAAAGCAGATGATTGGGAATTGCACTTTCATCATACTCAGAAGCGGCCCACGCCTCAGTAAGAATCTTGTTAATATCCCACAGAATTTCATCAACAGTCTTAGTATTCCAAGCGGCCTGACCGGAAGCACCGTCGGGAACAACAGAAGAAATTACATGGGTATTATTAACCAGACCAGGAGAACCCAAAAATCCCTTGTAAGTGAGTTGGTCAAGAGACTTATTATAATTCAGACGAATACCACGGTCCAGAATGGCATCAATAGAGCGTCCAATAGTCTGATACTTCTGGCTATCGACAAAGGGAATCTTCATGCCCTGTGCCCAGGTATACACATTATAGATATCCTTGTTAATATTGGCCTGAACCATGGGAATTACATCAGTAGCACCAGCGACAAGGGACCCCTCATTAGCACCAGAAGTAGCATAATCTACGTTCATCGTGCTAGTGAAATCAACCCATCCGCCACCAGTTTCAGCAACAATATCACGTTGCCAAGTGACAGAGGTAAGCGGCTCACGAATCTTAGAATCACGCTTCTCAAGCTCTCCAACAAGGAAAGCCATTCCGGTAGCAATACCAGCGGCATCCATCACACGAATACCAGTCCCAAGAGACGCATCGGAAAGAGTTCTAATATTATTACTCCCGCCAAAGCCAACTCCGGGCATTACATCATTAACAATACGTGCCATTTACTTTTCCCCTCCCTTTTAACCCTTCGCTCGAGATTTAATGGTAATCTCGGTAACATTATTAGCGTCCATTTCTCCGGTAGTCCACTCAATATTAGCAACCTGCACGGTATTGGTAGAATCAGCAGTTGCCTCAAAACCACCAACAACAGCATCAGCATAATTGGAATTGGCCTTTACACGAACATAAACAGCTTGACCGGGGACAGGCGTACCACGCTGGCACTTAACAACCATGTTGCCACGTACCATAACGTCACACATACGGCCAGTGAGATAGTCAGAATTACTCTGCGGGTCATAAGTGTTTGCCTGCACAACCTCACGGACAGTTACACCCGCAATATCAGCGTCAGTAGTGCTATCGGTAACAGCTTCCCACTGGTTATCCTCATTCAGCACAGCGGCAATGCCAAACGCAAAATCATTTGCGGCAACACGACACTGAATAATAGCATCAGCGGTACGAGACTGAGTTCCGGGCCAACCCTTAGAAAGTGCAATACCTACAGTTTTTCCAGGCATTTTTTAAACCTCCTTATAATGGGGATTGTACTTCTTAGCAATCTCCATACCATAATCAATATCATTATCAACAACCGTATTCTTTTTCTTCATAGCATTAGTAGCATTCTTTTTAGCAACATTGCGTACAACATTATAAGACGCATTGTCTTTCATACTATTCCCAATAATGCGAGCCATCTTATCGGAAAATCTCTTACGCTCCTTAGCGTCCTTGATAGATGCAACAACGGGCTTAATCTCACGAATAAAGCCAAGCATATTCTTAGAATCACGGATAGATTCAGGGTCTACCGTTACCTCTTCCTCATTATCCTCATCGGAAATAATGATTTCTTCCTCTTCCTCTTCGGGACACTCATCTTTCTCAAGTGCCTCTAGCTTTTCCTCAAGCTCATCGAGAGCGGAAACAGTATTATCCTTAATCAAACCGCTTTCCATAAGAACCTTGCGGATAATGGATTCAATCTTACCCTCAAGCTCAGGAGCCTCGTCCTTAGTGATCTCCATGATATCGGCCTCTTCGTCAAGAGCCTCGTTTACACCCTCAACCATTTCAACAGCATCATCCGCAAGCTCTTCGGGGATGTTGTCACAAGCCTTCATTTTCTCCAGGAACTTTTTAATAGAATCTCTAACCTTTTCATTATTAACCCCAGGCATCTTTTAACCCTCCTAAATATTGATTTTGTCGATTGCCTTAAACATCTTTTTCACATATCTATAATAGCTATTATTTTTGCTATCTTTAATTCTAACATTAGGGCCAGCTCTGCCACACTGAACAAGGGCAACGTGATTTCCTATAATATCACACTGATATAGTTTTCCATCACGTTCAACAAACTCACAATCATAACCTGCGGAAATTTCCCTTTTTGCACCAGAGTAAATTTCATTAATTACAATAGGGTCACGCACAATAATATCTGCTAACAAATAATCAGATTCATCGTCTGCTCCCCTTCTTACGTTTGTTACTTCCCCTTTGCTATAAATGCTCCAATTATCAGATGTAACGTCAACAGAGGGATGAGTATCGCAAAAAGCTTTGCCGTTGAAACTTGCGATTGTTTTTGTGCTAAAAACTTCTTCGGGAGTTCGATAAACCGTAACTGTACCTGACCCATCAAGCCCAACCTCTTCCCTAAGATATTCATAAGTTCCTGTACGTGCGATAGGAACATTCAAACACAAAAGACAACCGTCATTTAACCTGGTCATATTATCAGAAAGTTTAGAGCCATAATACAACAAATACAATCACCACCTTCCAGCGGCTTACACCTTTTTCCTGACTATTTTATATTCTCTTGATGGATGCTTGTTCGACAGAAAATACAAAATTTGATTTGCTTCTTCTAGGTTATCTGTTTCAAGACCTTTAATCTTCCACCACCTAGAAACTGAATACAAACCAATGTTTCTAAAATATATATAGTACATGTGCCATTCTCCTATGCCTAACGTTTACTATCTATAGTATACCACAAAGTAAGTGATTTGTAAAGACATTTTTCTAATAAAGATTAGGCATTTCTCATTCCTCCTTAACTTTCAGGACTAGGGGCAGGCTCTTCTACTACCTTCACCGGCTCCGGTGTCCAACAATCAGGAATATTAGGCTTTTCAACAGTAACAGGGTCTCCAAAAGGGTATTCAGGCGTATTAGGCATTTTCCTTCATTCCCTCCTTTACCTTTTTCAATTCTTCTGGATTAAGCTTGTAAAGAATATCTTCAAGCTCTCCAACATGTACTTTTTCCTCATCTGCAATATCTTTAATTATATCAACTACCCAATCTTCTTTTACTCTAGGAATCATGGATAGATAATTGTTAATTGCTTCATACTCTTCTACCAACCTTTGCCTAATTTCAACAAGTAATTGGTTGCTATCAAAATAGTATTCTTTATCGATTTTTGTTATAGCGAACTGTAGCTTATCCTCAACCTTTTCAGGTATATTCTTTTGGCCCTTGCTTTCTTCGTTCCATTTTTCAACCTCAGCTTTACCAATCTTTCTTTTTCCTGCCGGTGAGTTGAAAAACTTTCTTTGAGCCTCAGATTTGTAAGGCATATTTTATCACCACCTCACAACAATTTTTCAAATTCTGCTCTGCTCATAGTTTTAATCGAATTTCCTACATGTACCTTATGCGGCCACCTAACATCATCTATCTCTAAAAGAACCTCTGCGTAACATCTGCAATTCCAAATACACCCAGCATGATAATTACCAACAGAAGGAAGCCCATCAAGCTGTTCCGGGCTAGGAGGATTGTTCCAGTTAACTAGCACACCCTCCATTATTCTATGCTGTGGTCTAACTCTTTTTCCATCCTGTGCGGTTCTCCACACATACCAATTAAGGTTTAAATTTTCTGCTCTTGCTTTGGTTAACATTGTGCTTGTTTTACTAACCTCAGTTCGAGCAATTAGCCTCGCAGAAGCCCTTGCGTGTTTATCTGTATACTTAGATATTTCCTTGGCTATCTCTGATGATCTCATTCCCTCAAAAGCTAACCTTGAAATATCATTAACAACTTTATTTGCTGTATCAGTTGGCAAAGTTCTTATAAGCCTTGCATTTTCTTCAATCTGTCTTTCTATGTCCTGCTGTATTCCCTCTTGTATTTCTCTCAACAAAGAATTGTAAATCAGCCTGGACTTTGTAGCGGTTCTTGCCGCCTTCCTCCACGTAGAATAGTTTGATATAGATAGCGGAGTTACCATATTCCGAACTATTGAAGTAATATAGTTGTTATATCCTTCTGTGTTCTGGAAATTCTCCATCCTTCTCATATAATCAAATTGGTTTGTTGAGGACCTACATATCTTTAAAAATAAATCTGCAATGTACTCTATAGCTTTCCTAAACTCATTTTCTATCCTTAAGTTTCTCTTCCATTCTTCATATTTCATTTTATCAACCACCAAGAGCGGTAACAATTAGATGGTAAACAAGAGAGAATCCCAAACACCACAGCACCAACAAGATAAATGCTCTTTCCAGATAAACAACCAGCCTGCTTACCTTGCCTGGCTTCTTTGGCTGTGCAATCACAACCTCTGTTGGTTTCTTCTTGCGAAACAAACTAAAGATGAACAATACATTTACGAACTTATTAAACATTTTCTTTAGCCCCTTTCCTCGCGACTAACTTTATTTATCCTCGGCATTTGCCCAAGCATCGTGAATAAAACCATCATCGGTATAGCAAACTCTTGCACAAAGGATAAAATATTCAGTACCAAGCACCAAGTTAATGGCATCAAGCATTGTCTCAGCTTTTTCTAAATTATCCTTAGCAATAACATTAATAGCGTGAATCTGCTCTTTGCTCATCTTGTTCAACATTTTAAATTCCTCCTAAATTTTGTACCTTACTTTTGTTCTCCCTTAACTTGATTATATTGTACCACAAACTTATATGTTTGTCAACACCTTTTTCAAAACAATCTAGATATTTTTTACACAGCAAATATATCTACGATTTCAACAGGAAAAGGAAATTGCTTCTGTAAACACTCTACTGCCTTCTTCTCGTTCTTTGCGTAAAACATAGTAGAGTATTTCTTATCTCCTAAATAGTATAAAATATAATAACAAACGCTATCAGAACACGAAATGTTTTTTATTGCTTTTGTCAATAGTCGCTTCTGTTTCAGTTTTTGGAGTAATTTCATTGCTCATCCCTCCACTTTCTTTTAATGCGTTCAATAGAGCTTCCTTATCTTCTTTCTCTTGCTGTGTTCTTTGTTCATCTTCTTTTTCTGCTTCCTCAATCATTTCATCTGTAATGTTAGACCACATACCAGTAATAGGCGTTTGCTGTCTCAGCTCCCTCAAAGCTACACCCTTGCCAATCAAACCGCCAGAATAAGCGTCAAAAATTGGTTGTGCTTGCTTCTGCGCTAAATCAGCTTTCTCTAGGTCTGCTGGCCGTCTAACAGGGTTAAAAGAGATTTCCATATCATCAGGTATTTTCCCCAATGTACTCATGGTAATAATTTTCATCAACTTTTCTAAAGGACCTCTTACATATGTTTCTTGCTTTTCTTGGACTGTGTCATAATAGTTTTGGAGTGTTTCGGCCCCGGAATTAAAACCAGTCGGAGAACGACCAAACAGCTTATCAACAGGGATTTCTGCGGCACCACTAATGTCCAACATAAAGGATTCATAAACCTCATTAATCCCAGTGAACGAATAAGCGTGTTCTTCAAAGCTATCTTCTTTATCCATAGCCATTGTGCCTGTATTGCACATTAGCCTATTCATAGCTTGCATTGTTGAATACACTCTATCTGCCGCTTCCTGGTCCCCAATGGATAACATCTGCGATAAACCATCCATTTTAAAAACACGTATATTTGCAAGGAAAATCAAAAACGAAATATTAGCGGATGTATCATCACGCTTTTTAAGCTCTGTGTAAACGTGCTCAAGCTCTGATGCTCCCCACCAATCTTCTGCAACTTCCTCCCAATACGGTAACTTACGCCCGATCATTTTAATAATCCTAGAATGGTGAATGTTAAAGCTATCTCCTGTAGTGTTGTCTGTAATAAAATAATATTCCGGCTCTCCCCAATCGGGATCATTAATATCGTCAACAACAGATATAGAGGGAGATACACCACTCCACCTGTCGATTAAGAAGCATCCCTTATAGCTGTCAGGCAAAATCCTGTCATAGTCTAGCGGCTCACTTAAATCTCCCTGTCCCTCAATCATTGGAACTAGGATACAGCCGCCATATAGCCTAGCCCACTTCAAGCAATCGAGAAACTTGTCTTTTGTTTTTGTCTTTGTCCATGTCCTCATAATTTCTGTAATTTGTCCTGGGTCAATCTGGCTCTGAATTTCAAACCCATTCTTCATCATTTCATTTGCTGGCTTTTCAATAATGGCTTTTGCAATCCAGTTATTGCGAAACAGAACGTTCAACGTCCAATAGTCCCACGTAATTCTATTCATGACATAGTTTGCAGTTTCGGCCAAATTAGAAGCGCCAAACCCCAAATTTGCAGGAGCGTTAGAATAAGCATCAAGAGCTTTCTTCACTCCTAATATCTGAGACTTATTATCTACAATACCAACAGGAATATCTTTGGGTTTTACGTTCTGCGCTTTATTCCTGTTGCGCTTGCTTTTTCCCAACCCTTTTCACTCCCTTACTTTTTATATCCATAAACCTCAAAATTAGCAGTAGTAGTATATATAGCATATCTCAGAGCATCACAACTATGATCGTTCGTTTTCACAACCTCTTCTTTGCCATGCTCTGACTTTTTACTATCCCACTGGTACAGCCCTAGTTCTTCAACAAGGTTTTTGCACTCATCTTTATTAATAAAAATATGCCCAAGAGAGAACAACGTACTTACCATTGATATTCCCGGTATTACATCATTCTTGGCGTTTACTACCTTATCCCCGTGTTGCATGTGAGCTACTTTAATGCTCTCTGCACTTGGGTCAATTATAAGCATCTTATATCCATCTGCACTTTTAAATCTATTAAAATCCTCTACATACTCTAAATCACTCTTTTGCTTAAACTGCTTCTTGCTATCATAACAATACTCTCTGTCAACATAGAAATATGGAATACTATCTCCTGGTTTCTTATATTTATATACTTCCAAGTAAACCATAGGATTTGTAGTTCCATAGTCCGCTGAATAAAAAGGTTTAATATCATGTTCTCTTATTTTAATAGGTAACACATTGTCCCTAGTTGCATTCGTATAAAAAGCATCCTGCTTTACGTTTGGATAAACTATGCCATCCGAAAAGGCCCACTCTCCAAGAATAAACCTTTTATAGAATATCCCTTCAAACATACTATAATACTTTTCTTTTGTTTCTTCATCCAATGAAGGATTATCATCCAACATAAAATGAAGTCTCAACACTTTCTTTTCTTTTGCTTTATCTATCCATTCTTTTTTAATGTAATGCCTTGGCCCTTCCGGGTTACAATTAAACCACACCTTTGAACCTGGCACAGAGCATCTAGCTAACGCTTGCTCAACAAAGCTTCTAGGCATCAACGCCGCTTCATCTAGCATTACTCCTGCCAAAGTAATACCCTGAATTAAACTAGCACTTCTCTCGTCTCGTCCACCGAATATATAGTATGTATTTTTCTTTCCCTTTCTTCTTACAACTATTCTTCCGTCTGTTCTATTCTCTCTTACTCTATATCCTCTACCTTTTAACATTTCTGTCAACGGTTCAATTATATTTCTTCTTGCACTTCCTACTGTCTTTCCGCATATAGCAAACTTCTGATTTTTATATGTTTCCATGCTCCACATTACGAATGACAAACCCATGATTATTGTCTTTCCAGACCTCACAGCACCATCCGCAATGATTCCAGACATATTTTTGTAAGGACTTTTTTCTGTCCACCACGTTAAAAGCTGTAATTGCTTCTTTGTGAATGGTACATATTTAAAACTCACTTTCCCTTCACCTCCTTTCTTTCCTTTTCCTTATATATCAACAAAAAGAAATAGTATTAGAATTTTTGTACCTTAGCTTTCCTTTTACTTAGCTTTATACTTTGTTCTAACACTATTTCTTTTATTTTATTCAATTATTAACATGTAAGAAGAAAAGCACTTTACATTTTTAGTTCCATACTTCTCTACAATTTCTTTTACTTTCTTTTGCATTAGAATTGAATTTCCTACTATCAAGTGCAATTTTGTTTCATCTGTCCAATCTGCATTATGTGATACAAGCTCTAATACTTTCATATTTCTAATTCCTTCATATTCTTCTTTTGTTACTTCGTACATCGTAATTCTTTCATCACAGAAGGGGCACTTATATCTCCTTCTTCTGCTTTGTCCTTCATTTTCTCTGCTATCTATTACAAGCATTGGTGATTCACATTTACTACAGACCATTTATTTCACCTTACCTGTCGCTATGAATTGTTTGCTTATTCTCATAGATAATATCCTCAATATCCATGTTTTGTTATCTCCTTTCCCGCCTTGCTTTTTCTAGTTTCTTTATTTTATCATCCATTAGCTTTTCATAAAGTATATCACATATTGCTGAGATTAAATAAAGTAATGCAACAACAACAAAATATATACTTTGAAATTCCTTTGGTACAAGTGTTACCTCAAAATAAGCTTTCAACGATAATAAAATAGCAACTAAAATCAAAGCGTTTTTGATAAAAACTGAAATTGCACTTAATATTTTCACTTTTCTTTTCCTCCATAAAGGAATCCATTATATAATAACTCACAGCATTTGCACATGCTTGATGGATTTACCTTTGAATCAAAGTAAGTTCCCATGCAGTATCCAAGTGAATTTATTCTACTATACAATGGACACTTAATCCTTTCAACTAACTCTTCGTTCCTTCTTTTAATCTCGTTCTCTAGATTATCAATTCTTTCATCCGTGTTTGCCTTAATATACCTTTTTACCATTCTTTTTGCTTCGTGCATTGTTTTCATTTTTATTGTTGATGTATATGTATTTAATCCTTTATATTCATCAATTTTTCTGTCAAACTCTAACAACAAGTCAACAATCCATTCGTTTTTACCCATCTTTTATATCTCCTTTTATGCGGGAATAGCCAGAAGCAAAACGCCTCTAGCTAAACCCAGTATTTATTTACTTACCAGCTTCCTTACTCTCGTTATGCTTACGCTTCAATTCACGACAGCTAGGACAACGCTTGGGAATATACAACCCGTTCTTCTCATAATACTCTTTTTCAGTCAAGCGCATCTGAAAAGTTTTCCCACAGTCAACACATTCAATGTCAACTGTCTGCTTGCGCTTATCCCTACACTCGGGACAACGCTTGGGTGTATCAAATCCACGGCTTTCATAGAACTTCTGCTCAGCCGGAGAAAAGTCAAATTCCTTACCACAATCAATGCAAGTAATTGTCTTTAGCTCTCTTACATTCTCGTTGGTTGCGGTTTCCTCGCTTGTTTCCTCAAAATCATCGAAAAAATCCATGGTATCGGTGTTCATGTTTCCTGTACTCTCCTTTTTGTTCTTTCCGATTGCTCTGTCAACTGTAGATTCTTTTACTTTGTAAAATTCAGCTATCCCTTTATTTGAATAGCCTCTTTCACGCATTTCAAGATACTTTTCCTTACTTGTCTTTTCCTTTTGCATTTGTTATTTCCTCCTATACTATCTTATATTATTCTTCTGTTGTTTCCCACACGCTTTCTGCACTCTTCTTTAGAGCCTCAATAAACCCATCATCTTCTTGTTCATTGCTCTCGTCATCATACAAACGCTTCTTTAACTCAAACTCTTGCTCAAGCAACTCAACTTTTCTCTCTTCGAGGATTTGTTTATAATCTTTCGGCATATCTGCCGTATATTTTGCTAAATTATCAAGCGCCTTTAATTTATCATGCAATTCAATAGATACGCCATCACGACCAGACTTAATAGACTTAATTAACTGTCCGTCTATCTGGTCATTTGGTTTTAACTTAATATAATTTGGGAAAATGTCAACAAAATCAGACATATCAGCAAATGCAATTTTTACCCATTGCTCTATAATGTCTGTTCCTGTTACCATTGTTCTCCTAAGTATTCTTGCCTTTAGCCACTGAATATATCTCTGACATTTTCTATTCTTTCTTAGCTTATATCCCAAAACAGTATTATTAGCACTATACCCAGCCTTTACAATAGAGGTCTTAATATTGTAACACTGTACATAGCACTCACAAAACCTTTGCTGTGCCTCATTAAGTCCTTCTACCGCCTCAGACTGTCGCATTTCTAATAATTCCTCAGTAGTATAAACATCGTAGTCTATGTCTGCTCGAACCACATAAATACCCTCTAATTATTCTTCAATCATACGTCTATAATATTGTTTTGAGATATTGGATTGCTGTTGTAATCTCTTTAAAAATGTTTTTAGGTTGCACCTAGAGCAATTATATTCTTCATTCACGAAAAATGCTTTATGATACCTCTTACAAAGTTCGCAATATTTCTTTTGATTTTCTCCAATATCTATATTTGTGTAAATTACAAACCTAATTGTATTCTCAGAGCCTTCTACCCGCTCTACTTTAAATGACAGATTTCTGTACTTCTTTGAGGCCGTATATTTGGCTAATTCTTTGCAACCCTTTAAATATGCTTCTTTTTCTGATAGTCCAACAAAAACAAAGCTTTTTACCTTTTGGGAAAACAGCATTTTATTTCACCTGACCTATGGCTCTTTTTGCTATCTTGTCCACCATTTCATTATATTTGTCTCCCGAGTGTCCTTTTACCTTCACAAAATTTACTTTTAGCAATTTATTTTCTCTTACTATTTTCAGATACTCTTGCCAAAGCTCAACATTTTTTACACTTGTGTTAGACTTAGTTTTCCAATCATTTAATTCCCAAAAGTAAATATAGCCGTTAACAATGGAATTTACACAATAAGCACTATCGCTATAAATTGTTACATCTATTCTTTTCTTCTTTCCGCCAACAACAAACTTTAGTGCCTTTACTATTGCTGTTAACTCCATGTTATTGTTTGTTGTGTTTTCTTTTCCTCCATACACCGATAATGGCTTTTCACCATCTTTTATAACTATAAAGGCATATCCTCCTGGACCCGGATTTTTGGAGCATGCCCCATCTGTGTATATATCGTAGTGCATTTACCTCACCTTTTGCTCTTTTAATTTTCTCATTTGCTTTACTATTAAAATATGTTTACATAGAGCTTCATAGTATGAATCACACATAATTGTAATATATGAATCCTCGTACCTTATGCTAACAAAAAGTTTTCCTTTTACCTGCTTTACTAGCTGTACACCCATCTTGTACTTCTTTCCAACAGAGTAAGAAAACTTCTCTAAATATTCTTTGGTTGGTTTTTCATCTGACTTAACAGCCTTCATTACCTCTTTTAAAAGCTTTTTTCTGTTTTCTTTTTTAGAACAATCTAAATATATAATTTCCCAATTTTCCATTTATATTTTCCTTTATATTTTGGGTATGGCTGGGACTTACACAGTGTTATTACTGTTGCCCAGCTCTTTAACTACCCATTATTTATTAATCAAAGTCAAACTCGTCGTCGTCGTCCTCATCCTCTACAGGCTTCTTGGACTTCTTACCCTTCTTGGCCTTAGACTTCTTAGAGGGCTTCTCATCCTCGTCATCGTCCTCTTCGTCATCCTCTTCTTCCTCGTCCTCGTCATCCTCTACGGGCTTGGACTTCTTTGCGGGGCGGCCACGCTTCTTCTTGGGAGCCTCGTCCTCGTCATCCTCATCTTCGTCATCATCCTCAGCGGGCTTAGACTTCTTACCCTTCTTGGGCTTCTGAGCGTCCTTCTTGCCCTTCTTCTTGGGGGCCTCGTCCTCATCCTCATCGGTGTCGGTATCGGCCTCCTTGGACTTCTGGACACCCTCAGACAAGGCGCTGTTAATCTTCCGGGCAGTAATATACTCCGGAAAAGCCTCGAACATCTTCATAGCGGATTCATCAATGCTGTTAGCCAGGACCGCCAACATAGGATAACGCTTAGCAATATCAATGATCGCCTCTACGTCCTTACCATCCTTAATCGTCTTAATAGCATCGTAAACAGAGTAGTTAATAGCCATTTTATATTCTCCTTCTTTATGTCGCTTTATGCGCTTATTCATTAATTATTTGAGCTTTTAACTCAATCTCGTTTTCTTCATTCTCTTCCATAAGCTTAGGAATATTTCCAACAAACGCTTGGTCTAGCATTGTTTTTAAAACCACTGTGGTCTGTGCATTTTTATCAACAGATAAACGATACACTGACCATATCCCAAGCTTTAGTTTTTCTCTTCCTGTGTTTGCAATTAACTTCAACCTTGCTCCAATCCCTGCAACAAACTGTAACGCTTCGTCAAGGTGAATTTCTGTGAATCTCAACCTTAACTCAACATCGTAGTTATTTTTGCAGGAATGGCCGTTATAAAATCCTATCGCTGAAAAAATATTATCTTCCTCTTTTGCCAAACTTTTCACCTCTTTCTTTAAAGAACTGTTCTCTTGACTTCTTGCTTGTTTTTACAACCTTCTTTTCTACTGTACTTTCTATATCTTTTATCACCATCTTTTCTTTAACCTTTCCCGTGTCTAGTGCTTCTCCCAATTCTTTTATATTATCTATATCAACAACAGCATATATCTTTCCGGTTTTCAGATATTGTATTAAAAATATCGGAACCTTTCTTGATATATCTGCATGATACTCTAGCTTTGTTAAGTCGAGAAGGTCAAGCCTATACGAACTTGAATCGGTTGATTTCAACTGAACCATTACTATATCGTTCTCTCCGTCCTCCTTTATCACCCATCCTGCGCCGGACATTGGAGACGGCTTTAGGCCCAACCTGGATAAAGTTTCCTTTTCGTTCCTCGAATAGAACTTCCCGGTCCTCTTCATCTTCTCTGCCTTTCTGCTCTAATTATACCACTAACCATATTATTTGTCAATAGCTTTTCAAAATAATTTTAACACTACAATTCACGCTTTAACTTCGGCCTTTGTGTAAACGGGTACAGAGATATGCAAGCGGAATCTGCGGCATCATCATCATAAAACACTGTATGCTGTCTATACTTATGATTCTCTATCGAATCCTTAAAACCAAGCTCTATAACCTTCTTTACAGCCAGTATCTTCTGTGGATTGTTTACCCCCGGAAATATCTCAACAGAAGGTTTTGCTGTACCCAACACGGCAGATTTCCATGCCCTAGTATCAACAGACCATGTCTCTATTCCATACTCTGTAGCAGTATCGCATATATACAGTGCTAACTGTGTGTGTGCCTTAATAACATCTGGTCTAAGGTCTGCACCACTTGTAAATGTTCTTACCCTTTCATGCACGACCGCTATCTCTTCTGATCTGTACTTCTTCAAACAACTTTCTATTGCTTTCCTTAACTTTTCTTGTAAAAGCTTTCTTTTTGCATATTTCGTCTTAACTAGCTTAAAATCTACACTTGTTACTTTCTTTAGTTTGTTATCAACAGAAATCGAAATCCCTGTCCTCGAATAGCTTTGATCTACACCTATTATACACTTATGGTATTTATAAGTACAGTTACTATCTCCTGCTCCATTAGTCCTCACAAATGGCATTTAATTTCCTTCTCCCAAAGCCTATATTAAAACAGGCATCACGCATGTTACATTTTTGCGCCCTCTTTACATTGCAGTTTGCACACTTTCTTTTGGGCATCACTTTATTTTCCAAAAATTCTTGTTTCATTTCTTGAATTACCTTTAATCTATCTACGTATGGCTCTACATTCTTTTTGCTATACCTTACAGGCACAACCTTTATCTCTTGATCATCCTTACTGTCAACAAGAACAAACCCTTTTCTATGCGGCACTCCTGTATATTTTGTAAGCGCCCAACAATAGAAATTAACCTGCTTCTCTCCTGACGGGTGCCCTACCTGTTTTTTAAAGGCAAATGAATTTTGAGATTTTACATCACAAATAACTTCTTCATTAAAAATATTTAAAAGTGCATCAATCGTAAAACTCAAATCATATTGCTTTAAAAATAAGCTTCTTTCTATCGCAACATCAATATGAGCCTGTCTAAATAGATTGTACCATTTTTCATGCATTGCATTTCCTTGTGCAAATATTTTTAATTGCTTAATTGGCAACTGCTCTCCCTGATTCATTTTGAAAAACAGAGAAAGAACCTGCTCCCTATAGCAAAACTCATTGTCGCTTGCAAGAATAGCAGAAGCGTGAAGCCCGTATCTATTGGCTGTTTTTCTTTCCTCTAAAAACAAGCTTTCCAATCTATTCTTAACCATTGCAGACCAAATCTTTAATTTGTCTCCCTCTTGCTGGACCGCTAAATCTTTAGCTAAGTTAGACATTAAACCGCTCCTTTCTCTGCTTCATAAGTTCGGAGCGAATCGGCTTAATATCATCAAAGCTAACAAAACCTCTGTCAAAAAAGAAAGGAAGTTCTGCCTCTCCAAAAGGATTGCTTACTTTGCTCTTACTAATTTTTGCTTTCATAATAATACCTACTTTTTCATTTTCAGAGCTAACTGCCGGGTTTTTGTTAGGAATCTCAATCCAAGCCCTCCTTGCCACCTTGATACGAATTGAGGAATAAAACTTAATAGCTCTGCCGCCTGGTGTATCTTCTTTTTCCCCAAATAGCATAGCGTTCATTTTATCCCTTACCTGATTAACAAGAATAAGTGTGGTTCCTGTTTCCTCACAAATTCTTACAATTGTAGGTAGCGTCTTGGAGAATAGCCTTGCTACTCCACCAACCCTAGCTTCGTTTGTTGTATCCTTTTCTATCTTGTCTATATCTTCTTTTGGCTGACAAGCTGGAACAGAATCAATGGCAATAATAGGAACACCTGCTTTAGCAAATTTAATTGTAGCGTTCAAAGCTTCCTCTCCGTAATTAGCTCTGTACACAACCATTTGCTTTGGCTTTACTCCTAAACTTCTCGCTCTCTGCTCATCATATGTTCCTTCAATTGGAATATATACACCCAACTGATGCAAGCTCATCAACCAGTAAACAAGAGAAGTTTTCCCCGAGCTTTCGGGGCCAAAAATTTCAACGATTCTGCCTTTCGGCATCCCTCCGCCAATCAGGGAATCTAAATCCTCTATGGCTGTACTCCATCTTGGGATTTTTAACGCCTTATCCTTTCCGGTCAGAAAAATAGAACCTTCTCCACTTTTCTTTTGAATATCTTTACATATTGCTTGAACCTGCTTCAAATCCATATATTTTCACCTTACTTTTACCGTGACATAATAGAGGTATTATATTTCAACACATAAGAGAAATATTTATCTCTATTAAACTGACAAGCACCTGCTTTTTTCAAAGCATTTATAACTCTCGCATTTAAAACCCTCTTAGGCACTCTATCTTCAAGGTTATCAATGTCTGTATACTTTCCGTTCTCTTTTCTTTCTTTTTCGATTGCAAGAGCGGCCTTTTCTCCAACTCCTTTAATCGTCAAAAGCCCTTCCTGTATACAAACCTCTCCGTCTACTTTTCTCAAGCTATACCTTGCGGTAGAATTAACATGCGGAGTTAAAATAACAGTTCCATTCTCAATAGCTATCTTTTTATACTTAAATTCGTCTGTATCATTTGGCGCATATTTCAAATTCACATACCAAAAATACATCGGATAGTGAATCTTGTAGTACATCATTTCAACAGCAATCAAAGAATATCCAGTAGCATGCCCTTTGTTAAAAGAGTAGGTAATTAGATTTGAGAATATCCTTCTTGCCTCAGATTTACTTACCCCATTCTTTGCGGCACCTTTAACAAACAAATCCCTAATTCTGTTTTGCTCTTCTTCTTTTTCTTTCTGTATGCGTTCACCCTGGTCTCTATTTTTCATCATCTTCAAGACCTTGTCTGCATCGTCCCAGCTCAAACCGCCGATATTCCTACAAATTGCTGTTATTTGCTCCTGATATACTATTGTGCCATATGTTTCTTTTGTGTATTCGTAATAAGCGGAATTTTTAATTTCTCCAACATGAGCTTTATTATAAGCGTATTGTTTCGGCATGTCAAGCCCTAATGGGCCTGGTCTATTCAAAGCATTTGCCACACAAATATCTTCCATGCAATCTGCTTTAATATTTTTTAATATATCTGCCGCTGTGTTTCTTTCAAACTGGAATATTGCCTCTGTGTTTCCCTCTCTAAACTGCCTGTAGATTTCTTCACCCTCAAGCCATTCATCAGAAAACTCTTCCCCGGTCAACTCTTTCAGTTCTTTCAACACAGATAAAGTTCTCAAGCCCAACATATCAAATTTAATTGCATTAACCATTTCTAGGTTATTCAAATCGTATGCTGAGCTAAATTTATCTCCGTGCTTTTCAACAGATGTATAATCAAAAATATTGGTTCCCACAATAGCTACGCCTGCCGCATGAGTTCCAATATATCTTACCTTCTTATACATCTTACTGAAATGCTTCAAAATGTTTGAATACCTCGAATTTATTTCCTTGCACCTATTGTTATATTTTAGCTCTTCGTAGTTAAATTTACCACTTTCATCATCTACATTTTGTCCCACATATCTCTTAATAGCTTTCTTATCTTCTGGCTCTGTAACTCCACATACTTTGAACAAATCGTTCAACAGATTATCTACTTTATAAAGCCCGTAAGAACAAATCTGTACCGCTTTCCCTTTATATTTCTTGATAAGATATTCAATTACTTCTCCACGCCTTGACGTTTCAAAATCAATATCAATATCAGGAAGCTTCTTTTTATCTTTTCTCAAAAACCTGCTAAAATCAAGTCCAAAGTAAAGCGAATCCACATCTGTAATTCCTAGCGCATAAGCTACCTCGCAATTGCAAACAGAGCCACGGCCAGGACCAACAGCTATACCGTTTTCCTTTGCCCACGTTACATAGTCTTGAACAATTAAGAAGTAATCAACAAAACCATTCTCTTCAATTACTTCATATTCTTCCATACAACGTTTCCAGTATTTCTTATTTAACTTTCCACGCTTTTTCAGTCCTCTTTTAATCTTAATTTTAAGTAATGCTTCTGAATCTGTTCCACTCTTATATTTTGGTAGCGTAAGCTTTAATCCATCCAACAAATTTCCATCAACTTTATTTACTATCTTTTCTAAGTTCTCTACATACCTAATGCTTTTCTCTCTTACATTTTCTACATCACCGTGCATTTTCAAAAAACGTTTTCTTAGCTCATTTGGAGCTGGCATATACCTTTCGCCGTATGTGTCTCTTACCCAGTTTTCTTTTTCCTCAAACTGTTCTGGCTTTACTCTCATTTGATGCATTTTAACAAAGGTATCAAAATCCTCTTTCCTGCCATAGTGTGAATCAGATGTTAAAATACACTCAATTCCCAGCTCTTCTGCAAGCTCCATCAATCCAACATTTACTTTTTCTTGTAACCCTTTCTCCGATATTTTGTATGGCTGAATTTCAACATAGAAATCATCACCGAAAATATCCTTAAACTTTTTTAGTGCTTTCTTTGCTACCCCTCGTTTTCCTGCAATCAGCTTTTGCGAGAAATAGCTTGCAACACAAGCTGTCGTACAAATAAGCCCCTCTTTGTACTTTTCCAGCAATTCAACAGTAACAATAGGCTTATAATAGAAATTGTGAATATTTGCATAAGAAAGCATCCTGTTTAGGTTTTTATATCCTTGCAGGTTTTTACAGAACAAACACAGGTGATACCTTTCTCCATCTTCCTTGAATTTTGGCTTGAAATAAACCTCTACTCCAAGAACTGGTTTAATTCCGACTTCCTTACATGCCAAATAATGCTCAATCATTCCAGATGCTGTGCCATGGTTAGAAGATGCAAGAGCTTCATATCCTAACTCTTTGGCCAGCCTAGCTAATTCTAATGGCTTACCAAGTCCATCAAATAAGCTGTAGTCATCATGTCTATGCAAATCAATTGCTGCTTGCATCTTTCAACCACCTGCACTATTTTATACTTTTAACCAACGTTTTGTAAAGTTTTCCAGGAAAGGATACGCTTTTACAGTTAGTATAGCTATCTTATTGAAAGCTTCATTAGCCTTGTTATCTGCTTCTTTATTCTTAATTTCTCTATACCAGCATTCCAATAAAATAGCCATAGTATAAGGCATTTCATTAGCTGCAATAACTTCTTTACTTAATACATCGTCAACGTTAACTTTATTTTCAACAATATTAAGATACAGATTGCCAACGTTTCTCCACTCATCCAGTGTACAATTGTTTTCAGCATATACTGGTTTGGCAGATGAGCTTGCTACTTTTTCTAATAAGTTAAAATGCTGTTCATACACGTGCAAACTAGTTGCTGTATGGTAATATTCTCCAACCTTAATTCCTAATGTATTTGCTACAACCATTTGCAAATTCGTAAAAACAAACACATCATATGGAGTTCCCCAAATCAAATCATTACTTCTCATATACACATGCATATTCAGCTTCTGCTCTCTGATTGTAAACTGAATTGCAATCGTGCAAGGTGTATCTTTCGTATCTGCTTTTAAATCATCCAGTTTGTAGATGTTCATTACAGCTTGCCTTGTGTCCATATCTTTCTTTAACTTATTGATACAATCATTCAAACTATCTGATATTCTATATCCATATGCCCCATAAAATACTTTTCCATCATCAGAATAATTTTTCATGTTCTCATTAAAGAAAGTATAAAACTCAAGCTTATTTTCATGTAATGTAATTAGCAGGCTTTCTACTAATGCATACATTAAGCTAAAGTTTCTTCCTTCAATATAAGCTAAGTTGTAAGTTGGACATTCGATACAAAAAGTTTCTTGCATTAACTCTTTAGTTAACATTCCTCTAGGAGCTACATCTTTACCGTGCTCTAGAAATTCATTAGCAAGCTTTTTATAAGCTTCTGCAAATGTTCTTTCTCTAATCACTTTTATCACTGTCCTTTTACGTATTCTGAATAAATACTAAACACTGTATCAACAAAATAAGAAACATCCATAAACTTCAAATGTTCTCTCAAATATTCTATCACTTCAAGTTTATACTCTTGTTCTGCTGTGAAGTTTTCTGTAACAGCAAGTACATCTAAATAGTCTGACACTGTTAACTCCAAAGCATATTCTCCTGCATACTTCTCAATAACCTCTTCTCCAATCTCTCCAACCAAAGAGAGGATTGAATATTTGAAGCTTTCAACAGAATCAGTTGGAACTTCATATCCGAACATTTTCTTTTGTAACGTTTCTTGCATCATAAAATAAACGTTTAAATCCATATCTTATCAAGCACCTTTATTGAACTTTAATCGTCATCTTCGTCTTCTTCATCTTCATCTAAATCTTCAAGAAGCTCTTCAAGGTCCTCTTCCTCGTAGTTATCAAAAAGCTCGTCTAAAAGCTCTTCTTCATCATCAAAGGCTTTAAGCTCTTTCTTACTCATTCCGATTTCCATTGCAATTTCTTTTAACTGCTTAAAGCTAAGTTCCTCAAACTTTTCGCGTAAGCTTTTCTGCTTTTTCTTATTCTTCTTAGTGCTCTTCTTCTTTTTAGTTTCGTTCTCTTCTTCATCCTCATCTTCTTCATCGTCTGTACTAATATTTTTAGGTTGCCACGCATTTTCCAAAATCTCCTTAACCTGCTTTCTGGTGTAAGGCTTTGCTTTGGAATTTTTAAATCTCTCTTTATCAAGCGGAGTTACAACATAGGAAGCCCCTTGTCCTTGTCCAACTTTCTTGACCTTGTAATCTCTATCGAGGATTGTTCCAAATTCCTCATACATTTCGATAAATGCTGGAATAGGAGAAACGCCAGTAGCTTTAAATTGAATCAGTTTTACGGAAGAGCTGTCGTAATCCCACACAGACCAAATGTAGTTATCTTGCAAAGCAATTCCTTCTTCGCAAAGCTTACAATTTTCGTGGTCCTCCGGGTCTTTACAAAGCTCAAAAATTGAGGGGTCCCAATTATTATGAAACTGAAATACATATCCCTCATCTAGCTCTTGAATAAATCTAATTCGCTTTTGGCTATCCTTTCCGAAATAAAGGATATCTTTCTTTGAGGTGCCGGATTTTGCAATCCGTTCTTTCATTTGTTCAATTAAGCTTTTTCCCATTGTTTTCATCCCCTAATTTAATTTACCTTTTGCTGGTGTCCACATACTGGGCAAATCTCAAAGTCCAACAAAAGAAATTTACCACAACATTCGCAAGGCTTTAAGAAGGCTTTTCTTTTTTCATCCATTTCTCTATGCTCTTTTTCAAGCTCTTTCCTGTATTGAATATTTGCTACCTTTCTTACAAAACTAACAATTCCCATTTTCTTTTCCGCCTTTCTTTAAAAACTTGGTTTTAATCCGTTTTCTTTCATATCTTTTCTAACATATTCTCTGCTTGCCTTCATATTTTGTTTCTTCGACTTTTTATCAAACTTTGGTTTAAAGTGTGTTGCAACAGTATTATTTGCTGGATACCAAACTGTAAATTCTCCTGTCTTTAAATTATACAAAGCTTTTGAACCATCTTTTCTGCTATATTTAACTTCTCCTTTAAGTGGCTCACGTTCGCTTGCTTCTTTTGCTCTATTTGCGTACTGCTCTTTTGTAAGCCCCTTAAATTCTTTCTTGTGTTCTCTGTAGTGCTTATTTAGCTGTCCTTTTGTAAATTCGGCATCCAACAGAGAAATAGCTAGGTCCAAAGCTTTCATTTCCTCTACACTCCCTATTTTACCACAAGGATTGCAATTTGTAAAGCCTAAATTAAACCGAACTTTTTACATTGCTCTAGCACTGTTTTAGCTTTCTCTTCGTTTTTTAGTAAATCTCCAAAATCTTTAATTCCTTTTGGATATCTTATTCTTTCAACAGAAAAATTATTTAGCTTTCCGATTCTCTGCAAATATTTATATCCTTTTCTTCCAGCTTCATCATTGTCTAACCCGCAAACTATTTTTTTAATTCTTTTTCTTTTTAGCTTTTGTACTTGTTCTGAACTTATTTTCCAACCAAGGATTGCGGCTGAATATTTAATTCCAAACTGGATAGCGGCTAGGCAGTCTAAATATCCTTCAACAAGTAAAATCGGCATTTCTTTTTTAAATCTGCCTGGTAAACAAAGAACTCGTTTAAATCCTCTGTTGTACATGTATTTTCTTTGTTGTTCGATTTCTTTATCAAACGTTCGCATTACGTATCCACGAAATATTTCATTTTCCAACAGAGGAATTACAATCGGATAGTTTTTATTTAAACTTGGTTTTGCTTCACATTCAACAAGAAGTTTCGTGGAATATCCACGTTTCTTCATGTAAGCTTTGCATTGCCTAGTTTCTTCTTCTATCGCTTGAACCTTTCCTGGTTTGTACCAGTTTGGTGTGGGAAGGTTTTTATAAAATTCTTTTGCTTGAGAAATTCCTTCTTTATAATTTATTTTACTGTCAACAAAAGAATTATTTTCTTTATTATTATATATATTATATATATTATTATATAAGGGGGATTTTACTTTTTCTGATTTGCAAATTTCTTTAATTTCCTTTAAACATTGAAGTTCATTTATTTTTCTTCCATTTTTCTGTTGGAAGTATTTATAAAGCTCTAAAGTGCTTCCTGACGCATTACAACCGTAGCAAAAGAAAAAAGCTTTTGGGATATTTATTTGCATTGAAGCATTTTTATCTGCATGGAAAGGACAAATACACTTGTACAGGGATTCTGGCTGAAATAAGCCAAAGTATTTTAAAATAGCTATAAATTCATTTACCTGACTTTGTGGAGGTAATTGGAATTTCTCGTTCAATATTTTTCATCCTCAATGCTATGCTTTTCTTTACTTCTGCTGAGTAACAACCGGATAGGTCATCTAGGGAAATTTGGCCTTTTTCGTATAATTTAGATAGTTTTTCTTGATTTACTGTGCGTTCAACATGGATAAATGGTTTTAGCTGGGAAGGTTTAATCCCCCTGGATTTACAAAAGCATGTGAACTTAGCCCAGTTTGATACAGTATAATTTGTATCAATAAACTGAGCACATACTTCTTTATCTAATTTTTCTCGAATAGCTTCTACGTCATAAGTGATATTTGGGCGTTCCTGGACATATACAACGCATTCATCCGAATCTACCTTGTTTTTGCCTGATTTATCAAAGAATTTTGCCATAATAGCCTTTTTATTGGCTAATAGCATGTTTAATCCATCTATCTGATTCTTTATGTATACAATTTCTTGTATTGTCTTATTTATACTTATTTTTGCCATGCATTTACACTACCTTTCATATCGGAGGGCATTATAAATGCCAACAGGCCAGAAAGAACCTGTCTTAACCCATACAATATCCGATTTGCTAGGATAGAAAATAGAACCATTCTTGGTGTTAATAGTTACACTATCTTTTGAAATGGATATAATACGGCCTGAAAGCATCTTATTGCCTTCTCTTGTGCGAACAACAAAAGCAACCACATTTCCTACTTTCATATTGCTTATGAAGTATTCTTTGGTTTTTCTATTATTTGTACTTTCAGCTTTAGAAGGGCTTCTTTGTTTTGCCCCCATGTTCTTGCTCCCCCTTCCTTACAAGTATATTATAACACAAGAATGATAGTTTGTAAATAGCTTTCATAAAATATTTTTAATAAAGTTTTGTACTATTCTGAAACCTTTTCACTAGCTACGTCCTTCAAAAACTTCTCGTAATTAACAATAGATTTATTTACGTACTTCAAGCCTTCTTCCATTTCTCCATTAGCTCTGCCTCTTTTAATAGCTAACGCAGTTCCAACACAAAGTTTGGCCGTTGAGTGCATAAGGTCCATGGATAGCCTGCTCTCCCTCTGCCTCATTTCTTCTTGTGCTTTAATTTCCTCGTGCCTTTTACTTTCCAAAGCTTCCGCACACTTATTCTTTTTAGTTGTTCTGAACTGAATAATAGCTACTACTATTACACCAACAGCAGAAATGAGTGAGCAGACTATCTCGACCATATACCTCACTCCTTCTTAGAAATGAACTGCTCAATTAGCTGTTTTAGCTTATCATAACCAAACATAGCCGCATAAGACACCATAAACCCAATAACAATAGCGGCAATTACATAGTACCATTTAATTACAACAGAATAATAGGAACAACAACCAAAGAAAGCTACCAAGGTTAATGCCATAGACACTACCACAGCAATTAGGTTACTAGGCACCTTCTCAGGCAGGAGCTTTTTAAGTACCTCAACAATAATATTAGATAGTAACACCAGGACTGCAATAATCAGCAGGATAGTAGAAACAACATCCATTATATTTCCTCCTTATGGATTTGGGCTATTTTGTGAGCCTGTATCAGTTTCCTTTGCAAATCCTTTTGCCTTAGCTGATTCAAACGTAATTCCGCCTTCTTTATGGTCAGACTTACACAAACTAAGGTAAGCCGCACAAATAGCACTATGGGCCGCCCATGGTAAGCCAACTAAAGCACTTATCCAAGGCAAAGCCCCTGTGAAATTCTTGTAAATGGAATAAAAAGCTAGTAACATGCCGCCAACTGTTACTACCCACAGAAGCGGCCTTGTGTCCTTTACTAGCTTTTGTGATACATCTAATAACCTTTTCTTTTGCCTTATACTAAGCTCAATCATACTACCCCCACCATTTCAAGGATTCTGTAGGCAACAGTAATCATTTGCTCCTTGGTAGTATAATCTTCCCACATGTAATTAGGTGAGCCGTCAGGCAGAGGGTCCCCACCCTGAATAATGCCCTTTTCAACAAAATATTCACGGGCCTTTTTGCTGTACTCGCTTGAATCATTATCCCTACGCTCAGAAATGTATTGGTTCATAAATTCCTTAAAAGTATCATAGTTCATTTTATCGCCTTCTTCATAATCTGGCCTCCAAGCACCAACAACATAAGAAATATTCCTGTCCATTTTGCGAACTTCTCCGCCGTTGCTTGCATTGCTAACAGATGTGTTGCCTTCTATAGCAGTTACCTTTGTGCTTGTTGCAGAAATACAAATGCCTGTGTGGTCCATTTTACTATCACCCTGGAAATCATAAATAAGTACATCACCGGGCTGGTAATCTGTTTCTACCCAAACATAAAATTTCTTAGCATACAACATAAGAGTTGTACAAGAAGCAGTTTTAATTGGGACAATATCAAAGATACCCACCTCATTAAACAACCACATGATGAAAGCCATGCACCAAGGGTAATTACCTGATACTTCTCTACCATAGTACCATGTATTATATTTTACGTTATTTGAACCTCTAGGATTCTCTTTTGTCCCTACCTGTTCTTCTGCTAGTTCAATGATTTCCTTTAAAGCACCCACATCTTCACCTTCCTTCTTAAACCTTTCCAGTATGCCATAAACCATATTTTCCAATTATAGCAACCCTTTTTATAATTACAAACAGCCTCTCTTTCGCAGTCAGCACACGGATAAGGAGGAACTTTAACTTTAATTTTATCAGTCATTTTTATCACTCTTTTTCTGATACTAAAGAATATGTAGATAGTAAACTATTGATACCTAACCTTATTTTCCCTGGTAGAACTTTTAAGATTGTAAATACAGGAAAAGTTAGCATGGATTGTACAATTACTTTTTATGGTGGTGGTTCTAATTATAATATTAGTAAAACTGTAGAATTTGATTGTATAGTAAGTGGCTCTGGTACTTTTCTATATTGTACATTTCCAGATATTCCTGTTTCTTGGTATGTTTCAACTAGTGCAAGGTGTTATTTTTATGTAACAGCAAAACCAACAAATGGGTTTATTGCTTCCCCTAGTATTACAAACGTTTTTTACCTTACCTATATTGGGCAAGTGTTATTTTACTATGGAGGCGGACAGGTTGGTTATTTTAGTGAACTTCCACTTTTAAGCGCTACAAACATAGAAGTTAGTGAAAATAAATTTACTGGAGCTATTATTTTTAGAAATAACCAAGAGGCAGGATATAGCTTTTCTATGACAAGTTCAATAGATACAATAAAAAGTTTTGGAGTATTTGCAAATTTCCCCGGTTTTCTTTGCCTTAATTGAGACATAAGAATCCAGGAAAGTTAATCATAACACCAATATTAGTAACCTTAAATCCATCTGCAGAAGTGTTTATAACAGAAGTTTGTGCATCAGCCATTACTTGTGTATTTGTGAATGAATTTTCAGAACCACCAGTTCCAGTTCCTTGAATAGTTGAGCTTTCACTAATAGTTCCAATTACTCCATCAGTAAGATTTTTTACAAGTGCTTGTGAGAAATAAGAAAAATAAATTTGATTTGTATACCTCCATGTAGCAACAAATCCACCAGTTGGCTTCATTCCTAAAATTGACCATGGGTTTGATCCTGCGACAAGGTATAGAGTATCATATACAAAATCAGGACACGTACCATATATCAATGTACCCGACGGACTTACAATGCAATCTAGTTCACCTGTAACTTGTTTGGTTCTAGAGCTAGTATCACCAAAATATAATACAAAATCAAAACTAACCTTTCCGGAATTTATAACTTTGAAAGTTCTTCCGTTAAGAGCTATATTTGGTATCACAAATTTACTATCTACATATTCTTTAGTATCAGAAAATTTCTCATCTACATCAGTAGACAACACATCTAATGCCGCTTTCATCGTAGCAGGTGTAATATATTTAGAGTTATTTACACCAGCTTTTGCTTCTTCCTCAGAAGCCTTATCAACTACCTTTTGTAAGAGTGTACTACCCAAGTTATTAACAAAAGTAGTAACAGCGGCGGTATCAGAGCAATCATATCCATTTTGCACCATCAACTGTCCCAAGGCATAGCTCATTAGGCTTACCTGGTATAAAGTTTTGTTCTGTAATTGTGAACTAGCAACGCCTGTTTGTACTCCATTCAAGCGTTGCTGGTTTGTTCCATATTCAGAATCATCCATCATATTAGCTTTGTTCTCATCGAACAACTTAAAATTACTTGCAGGCATCCTTTTCCCTCCTATACCTTTATATTTAACAAGCAATATAATTGTAGTGGTCAATAGCCTCAGCTACGAAATCAGCAATTTCCTGTTGGCTCATTCTCTTAGTAATATATCCACAAGGGATAACACCGGGTTGCCAATTAGCACTCTGGCTACCAACCCAACCGAAGTACTCTTCTACAAGAATCTTACCATCTTCATAAGCAATCTCAATGTGATAACCATTCATAAAGCAGGCGTTCTTAGTCATGGAGCAGATAGCCTTGAGGTTTTTCATTTCGTATCCATGCTTATTCAACATTTTAATAACCACCTTTTCTATTTCCTTTTGTGATTATATTATACCATTGCTTTGACTGTTTGTCAACAGAAAAATTAAAATTTATCGAAAAATATTTGAAGATTCAAACCTCTCGATTTTATTATATAAAAGCGAAGCTGATTCCCTGGCTTCCTCAAAAGTTGGCCTTTGTGAAACAACCTCACTACCACTGCATACGTTAAAATACCCTGTATCGGAATCCCAGTAAATAGAGTAACCTTCTACTTCATGATATTCCATGCCACACCCACCCAATTATATTGCTTTAATATTTACTTTGTGTCCAAACAGTTGCAAATTTATAATTACCAATATCAACAAATGGTAGCATTTGTTTCAACTGAAATGCTGTCATCCTAATACAAACCCTAAAGTTTTCGTTTTCTTCCTTCATAGACTTTTCCCAAGCCTTCTGTTCCTCTTTGGAATTAAACAAATTAAAATACCTATTCATTACCTTTACCGCCTTTCTTTTATTCCCCGTATACCCGGTAGGACAGGTTTTATGTAATGCTCTTTAGATGTGCCTTACGTTTACTACCTTATATTCTTCGGGATTTAAATGAATCAGGTCAACAATTCTTTGATATTCCCTGCCATCCTTAGTTGCATAAGAGCGAGTTACGTAATTACCATAAGCAGTTTTAACTTGGTAAGTAATTTCAATAGCCTTGTTCAGCATTTTTATTTCCTCCTTAACTTTGTGCCTAGCTTTATTTCCTATCCTTTATTATGGTTATATTATAACACGAAGAAAGCAGTTTGTCAACGTATTTTGGAAAAATATTTTAGTAAAGTTTTGTATTAAGCCTTATAAACAATGTAAGCATACTCCCCGATTGTATAGTAGGCAGAACAGTCTTTTTGCAAACAGTCTAGCAACTCTCTAGTAGAATAAGTATCAAGAGTTCTTTCCTCTGCTGTTCCACCATCAACATAAGAAACCATTCTAATATAGCCTAACTGTCTCTCTGTAATATTATTTAGAGCATTTTGTACTTTCAACGGAAATCACCCCCCCCCC
>UMAG01031429.1_pt1 | contig 48338 bp, 57 predicted proteins | sample 1963651 | NCBI WGS metagenome assembly UMAG01 (sample SAMEA4835910, study PRJEB28245) | human gut metagenome | biome: gut microbiome; material: fecal sample | place: Denmark | collected 2008 | reverse complement strand
TAAATTATTATTTACCTCATTTACAGCCTCCGCCGTTGCCTTAACACCGCCCTCAATATTATTAAGCTTATCGGGGGTAAGTTCTTCACCATACCCCCATGTATGCTGATTATATTCTACTGCCATAGCTTATACCTCGTTTTCTTTCTGCTCTGATGCTGCTTTATCAACGGCATTTTTCTTAAGCTGTTCCGCCTTTTTCAGTTCAGACGCCTCGCGGACAACCATCTCGTCTGCGTCCTTCTCTGTCTGCGCGGTTAAATCCCTTAGAACCAGAAGCTTAACCTCCGGTTCTATCGGTGACTTCCTAATGTAGGATATTAACGAATTGCGGAACATCCTAATGTCATAATTACTACTCATGCTGCACCTCCTTATTTATTTCAAGCTCCTTGACACGGGCTTTTAATTTTTGAATCTGCCATACGCACAGGGCTATAAGTTCCTGTTTATCAACCCCCAGTAAATCCGGGTTGTCGTCATCGTATACTGCCAGACCCGACAGACCAGCTTCATCAAGATTCTTTTTTATATGCTGTGATATAAACCCAATATGGGTCTTATCACTCTTAAATCCACTTCCTTCCCTGAATCGGTATGTGTATGTCTGTAATGAATTAAAAAACCGGTCATACGCCTCATCCGATATGCATTCTATGTCCTGCTTGATTCTCTCATCGGATGCGACCGCCTGTGCTGCTGTTTTATACACACCCCACCATGGTACGCTGCCACTATATCCGTTCTGATTGACATATAGAGCCGTAGGGATCATTCTGACATTGCTTCCAAGCTGTATTGCATTGTTATCACTTGACAGAACCATCTGTCCATCAGCTGTGAGCACAGTGCCGTTATTAGCGATTGCTCCGGAGCCTATATCCCAGTTACCAATCTTGCCGCTTCGTGCTGTGAGCTTGCCTTTGTTGTCCACCCTGAAATTAGGATTATCTGCAGAGCCTTCGCCTATTACCCACATTCCATCTGTGTTAATTACTGAATTCCACCCTCCGGAATCGTTCCGAAAAGCGATTGCGCTACCTGTTATGTTGCAGCTATCAATAGTCACAGCCTTGATTGTTCCGGTAAGAATGTTGTCGGCATTGATGATGGTCTGTCCGCTTTCTTTCAGAGATGAAATCGTAACCAAACCAGTCAAGTCAATGTGCTCCGTAACAAGCTCATACAGCCTGTCGGTTAAAACCATATTGGATTCACTATCTCCGCTTTTGACCAGCCATGAGAATTTGCTTTCAAGCTGTTCAGCGCGCGTCTGCAGCTGTGTATATGTGGTCTTGCAGTTATATACTGCTTTCCAGTCAATTTCTCCATCATGACCGTTTATGTAATGACAATAGTATATACACCCATTCGACACGTCCAAATAATATTGATTTAAAAACTTATCAACAGCTTTGTAGCCGTTTTCCCAAGGGTCACCGTACTCATAATAGCTGATTACTCCGTCATAACTTCCACAGTCCCACTTGCTGCTTGATGCCGCAACGGTTCTCTTAATTCCTTCGGCACTCTCGCTGATGGTGGTATACATCTCTGCTGTGGTTGAGTAGTTACCTAATTTATCAAGAGTTGCATAAGTCTTGACAAACTGCGTTGTAAGACTGTCCTGCACTAGCTTAATGCTAGCCTGCGATTCAACTTTTGTTATATAGTCCGAACCCACTCTCGTTTCAAGCTTCGATAAGGCGACCGATGCTTCATCCGCCGTTGCCTTGTATTCGGCAAGCTTCTTATTGACCCACGAAAACTCGGTGTCTCCCACATCAGTGAATCCCCATGTATCTCCGTTTTTTACAAAACGGTATGTCTTACCGCCAGCCATATCATATACAAGAGCCCTGTTATGCTTACGATAGCTCTCATCAGAATATGTAAACCTCAGCCCTTGCATAAGCTTATCGCCCACCACAGGTCCCGCAGTCCAGTTGTATGCCGGGTAATTGCTGAGCGTAGGCTGACCTCTTATGGTATACACCTCATTTGCCCCATCAAGAGCCTCATTGATTTCGCTTATCTGTGTCGTAATCCCTGCTGCCGTCTTTTCAATGCTGTTCCTGAAGCTGCTGACATCGTCCTTCGTTGTGTACACCTTGGATATGTCCTCTTTAATTCCATTCGCGGTCTTGGACACAAGAGCCTCCGCCGCTACCTGCGTGATATAATCATTTGAGATTTTAACTGAAAGCTCCTCCATGCTTTCGGTAATGCCCTGAGCTGTTACGTTCAGGTCTGTTATCTGCTTCTGCAGCACAGAGTACTCCGTATTTCCCAACGGCTCCCATATCCACACATCATCCTTTTTTATAAAACGGTAAGTGGTCGCTGTATCCTCATCGAAGAACAATGTCCTCTGGTGTTTGCGATACACCTCATTAGAATAGGTGAACCTTAAGCCCTTAACCAGCTTATCCCCTGTCCTAGGTCCCGAAGTCCAGTTGTATGCCGGATAATTATCCAGTGCCGGCTGACCATGGCCGTTAATCACTTCTATCTGTCCATCTATCTCAGACTGCAGATTCCACAGCTTCACATCGAATTCCGAAGCTATGGCTGTGATTTCATTCTTAAGTCCCTGTTCTATGTCGGTGATTGTGTTCCTGGTCTCCTCGATGGTTCGGGAAAGCACATTTGACCTGCCTTTAAGCTGTATAATCTGCTTCTGAATGCTATTGACCTTGCCAGTACGGTGCTCATTACCTGCTGCCGCATAAGTGTCTGAAAGCGACTGCACACCTTTCAGCGTCCGCGTAAACACATAACTGTCAATTGTTGCGTAAGTAGATATCACGCGCACCGGAGCGCCGACAGGGATACATGGATTCCCGATACACTCCACAGTAAAGGGTCTGTATGCTAAGCCCTTAATCTTAGTAAAAATATTATTGGCTATGTAGGTTAATTCAGCAGAGCTTTTCCCATATACCAGAAAATTATCCTCTATGATATATGAATTGCTGCCGTCACCGACGATAACCCCGATATCATCCTCTTCCTGCCTGATCTGCAGCTTATCAATCGGCTGTACTATATAATCCTCATAGGCAGCCGAAGTGTATAAGCTCTTACTTATGTCATCTGGAGCTGATATCGGCTCAAGGTAGATATATTCAAACTTCCCCGCCCGGTCAATATGACCCATACAGCCGTTTATCTCGCAGATGCAGTTTATTACAGCCGCACCACTCAGCTCACCGGCTTTAACAGTTTTCCCAACCCACATATCATCATTTACAAGAGTAATGTCCTCCTGCTCTATACCGAAATGATTGAAAAAGCTGTCGCGGAAATCCCTCAAATATACCCGGCTGTCATCCTCCGGAAGAATAGTGTTATACCAGCCCGCAACATCAGTCTGGAGAATGTCATATAGAGCGTCATAGGCTATAACCTTTCGACTGGTTCTGTCCGCCGTTGGCTTATCAGAGTTGACTTTATACCGCCCAAGCCTGTACGGACTTGCAAATGCATCTTCGCTTTTCAGCCCAATATCAACATTCAGCCACTTGCCCTGCAGTGAAAAACCGCCGGATACTGTGAAGCTGAGCTGTGCCGCCGAACATGCTCCGAAAGTAAGCTCGTCCTTATCACACACGCTCTCGGTCAACTCCATCGTCTCACCCTCGAAATCGCCGTTGCCAATGTCGATAAGTCCGTCATCAGACTTGATTGTCACCTGCTTTTCTACGCTATCCTTATAAAAAATCTCTTTATAATCCACAGTATCCACCTCCTATCCGCATTTAATATTCCGTAAGCTCTATGGTGTGTGCATTGTATTCAATATCGTTGTTATTCTCGTCAATCCTGTGTATGGTGTAGGTTGTATCACTTATGTAAAAAATACCCGACTTATACTCCAAGTCCTCATCATTCCAGTAGGTCACATTGACACGGCGCTGGTTCCTATCAGTCTGAGGCAGAGCAGCAAGCCCTATCACAGTTTTAAGAGCTGTCCTCTCCTGCAAATTCATTTCCCTGATATTGAGCTTTAGCGATGTCTTGAAATTCGATGACGTATCTCTGTGCAGGAGCACATTCGCATCTCTCCACGCTTTTATCTCAATTCTCTGATTCGGTGTGCTCTCCCATCCATCAGCCAGAAGGTATGAGTTAGGGAGCTGCACATTGCCGAACTTGATCAACCAACCCTCAAATGCCATCCTTCTACCTCCTAATCTGCCAATGCACTATAGCCTGTCCGTTTCTTCTGCAGCTTATCCTGATTAACCACCTCTTTGAAAAGTGTTTGACCGTCAAGCTTAGCCTCAAAGATGTATGTGTTGTTCTCATTTCCGCCAAATGTACTGCCTGCCTTAACGCTGTTTGAAAGACCGTTGTTGTTCTTCCAGTCCGATGGTGCTCCGTATTTATATCTAGGATTAGAATTACCATAAAATACCGACTCACCGGTATTACCTGATACCTGATGTCCTCCGTATGTTCTTCCTGTTTCGGAATCATATCCTCTGGAAGTGTTACCAACTCTAAGTGAACTCCAGCTTCCATCCTCCTGAAGCTTCGGAAGGCTTACTTTGCCTGCAAGGTCAAGTGTCGGTGCATGTACCTTGGACGCAATGCTGTTCCACGCGCCAATGATTGCATTTATTCCGTCAATCACAATATTTATACCGGCTTGAACAAGAATGATTATGCCGTTAATAACGCCTCTGACAATACTTTTAATGCCATTCATGGCTTTTTCAAAATCTAAATTAAATGTACCCTCAAGGAACTCGCAGATACCGTTAAATATCGGGAGAAACGAATCATTTACAAGGTCATCAATTGCCTCAAAAGTATCTCCGACCATCGGAAGAATGCCTTCATTAAATGCCTCTCTGAATGCAGGCAACAGCCATTCATCCAGAAAGTTCCCTATAGCCTCCAATGCCGGCTTGAGGTGATTCTCCCAGCTATCCTCCACATTATCTACAAACTCACCGAAAGCATCCGACATTTCTCCTGTATGCCCGGCAAAATAATCTATCGTATCCTGAAGCAGTTGGACAATAAATCCGAATATCGGAGCACCTATAGATTCCCATATCCCGGACATCACCTCAAACAGTACCGTAAACAATCTTTTGATATTATCGAATAATGGTTCCAGATACGGCTGCACTTGATCACAGAGATTCTTTATACTGTTCCAAAGGTTCCCTGCACCATCCGCTATATCACCGAAGATATTGGTAAGAATACCCTTAGCTTCACCGCCAAACCATGTTATAGCCTCTTTGAATCTCTCAAATACAGGCTTTACATAGGATTCATAGATGTTCTTGAACTGCTTGAAGCTCTCCGGAATTTCTCCGATGTTGACTGTCTCAAATGCATCCGCACCTGTCTTCTCTCCGCCGGATGAGTTATCGTTGAGCACATGGAGCTTGTCAAAATCCGCAAGCGACTTATTGGTACTGTCCACAGTGTTTTTATAATCAAGCAGCTGTTTTTTTGCCCTTGTATAAGTATTTTTACCACTCATATAGGCAATGAACAGGCTGAATGATTCTATCGCCGCATTGAGACCACTGACCATCCGTGTGAGGTATGGCACGACCGTGTTTACAATCGGCTCAAATGCTGCTGCCAGATTGTTCTTAAGCTCTGCCAGACTGCTCATGAATGCGGACATCACACTGTTGTATTCCTTGGAATACGAAGCAAGATTCTTGAAGCCCTCCTTCATGGCGGCAACCATAGCGTTAAAGCCTTTTGAAATCCAGTTGAATATAAGGAGGCTCAGAGCCAGTCCCTTAAGTCTTGAAGCCAGCATACCGAACATTCCGGAGGATTTCCTGGTATTCTTATTCAATGTCTCCAGGGTTTTCTTACTGCTTTTACCAACCTTTTTAAATCCGTCCCTGCACTCTGCTATGGAGCTGTTGACATCCTTTAGCTGTTGGCTCAGGCTGTCATACTCCTTATAGCCCTCGCCAACTCCTGCGCGCTTAAGCTCTGCCATGCGTGCTGTGATGGCTTCCTGCCTTTCAAGAAGCTTCACAAGGTTTTTATCACGCACCTGTGCATTGGCACGCAGCTTATTCAGGTGTTCATATTCTGCCGCCTGCTCTGCAAGCTTGCACGCCTCTTCATCACGCTTTTGTGATACCTTCTGCTGTGTTTCTTCCTCTTTACGCGCTCTCTCCGCTTCCAGCTCTTTTCCTCTGTCCGTTAGCTTCTCAAGCCCCACAAGGTACTCTTTCTCGGCATCTGCCGCGTTCTTCCATGCTACATACAGCTCATCAAAGTGTTTATCACCGGGACCATAGCCCTTGTTGCGGAGCATTCGGAGGCGCGTCTCATAATCCTCCACCCTGTCACTGATACTGTCAAAATCGCCGGTCTGGGAGGCCTTAGTCCGGCTTGCTGCGGTAGTCTCTGCTTCCTTTTGCTTTCTTATATATTCATCAAGCTCTTTGTTGTATTTTTCAAGGTCTTCCGCTGCCTTGCGGTAGGCTTTCGCGTTCTCATCAACGCCCGCATCCTTCAGCGCATCCAGCTTTCTTTTAGCGTTGTCCGCATCATCCTGAATGTCCTCCAGAGAACGCTTAATCTCCTTCTCCTGCGATGTGTCAACATCTATCTTGACACGTACATAGCCGTCTGCATCTTCTTTTCCCATGTGCCCTCCTTCCTGAAACAAAAGCCACTAACACCCTAACTAGGTGCCAATGGCTCTGAGGCGCTGCATGGCTTTTATTTCTTTATATTCGCATATTTTAAGAACTCTGCTATTCTTGCCCTCTCGCTCTCGGTGAAATCATCTTCCTTGACCTTGCCTGTCTTTCCAAGCTGGAATATCTTCTGTTTTCTCTTGAACTCTTCCTTCTCCTTCGCTGACAGGTAGGATGGTATCTTCTTCTGCCTAAGCTGCATCACATCCGTGAAGCTGCACTCCGACAGATTATCAAGAAGCCCACGGAAGATAAACCAATGCATATTGACCTTGTTAAGGTCTATATGATACTGTGCCATGAATGCCGCATATATTCTCCACTGGTCTACTCCGTAATCCATAAGTATCACTTCGGACTGCTTCACTCCGTCATAATTATCATGGTTGTTGGCATTCATAAACCAGCTTATCCCTGACATTGCCTGTTCAGGCGGTGGTATTTTATCTGTAAACAATAAATTGACCGCCACCAGACGCTGCTCCAGTTCGGTAAGCTCCAGGTCTGAAAGGCACATTGAGATTAAAATGCCGGTCCTGAAATCCGGGTCTATCCGATAACCCTCGTATTCCTCCGGCATATCTTCAAGCAGCACATTAAGCATTATTTTCTCCTAACCGGCTTCCTGTACTTATCCATTATCTTTTTCTGCCTCTCATCCGCATATTTTTCAATGTACGGACAGAGCTGTTCAAAGAAATCCGCCAGCAGATACGGCGATGGGACAATATTGCCGAACACCTTTTTACAGCACTGCTCGTCCATGAAAAGGTTATTGATTCCGTCCATTACTTCTCTGGTCTTTTCGATAATGAACCTGAGCTCCTCTTTTGGTGCCAGAGTGCCCTCTTTCTCCTTTATTTCTTTGTCTATACGGTCAAAGGTATCAAGGACGTTGTTATAATTATCAATGAAGTTCATGTCATCAACCGGAATGCATATTGTGTCACCTGCTTCATTGACATTTATCTCTATTCCTCTACTGATCCTGATAATGTTTGGCATAATACCTCCTATTCACCGGAACCCGGTGTGAATTTTCTTGTTGACACATTGAAGCTTCCCTGAATGCCATCCCCGACGCCGCTGAGTGTCATAGCATTGACAAGCTCAGAGCCGCCCTCACCACCGATAGAATCAAACTGATATGCACATACACGCTTGACTGCCGGCCATACTCCATCAGAGACAGGCTCCTCAAGCGCATTAACTCTTATATAGCTGCTTCTGGCGGAGGCTCCTGTCGGAAGCTCACGCACCTTCTTATCTATCCACTTCTGAAGCTCCTCGTCCTTGATATACTCCTTCTCAACGGACATGGATGGTGCGTACGATTTCACATTCGCTGTTCCGCTGGACTGGTGAATATAATGCTTAGTCTCGTTCTCAGGGTTAAACTCCTCCGTGAGTGAGCTGATACCGTCACCAAGCAGTACATAATTCTCTGTACCGTCTCCGATATCAAAGAAATGCATTAGCTTTTCTCTCATTTCTGCCATTTTTATCTCTCCTTCTCATACTTGATTTTTATAGTAAATGCATAGACGGCGGAGTCCTCGTCTGCCGCCTGCATGTGGAACGGTGTGCTTACCGATATATCACTGCACTTAAGATGTTCCGGAAGCTCCGGGTACAGCTCCTGTACATTCTGCTCATATATCCACTCAGACAGTTCCTCCATGAATTTATGATTATTGACCCTCTCCGCGTCCGTCTTGCTGTCTAAGCGCGCCAGAAAGTCATAATAATCTGTATATATCCTTCTGCCGGACACAAACGTCTTTACATTCTGCGTCGGTGCTTTCGCTATCCCATACGCAACGGACTGTCCCGGCAGGGAATCCGTGCTTATTTTATTTATCCTGGCTTCCTTGAGCCATTTCACAATCGCTTCTACTACTGTCATGTACTGCGCTTTCGCACCTCCTCGCGGGCTACCTCGATAAGCTTCTCCCGCCCTCCGTTCTGCATTGCCTTGTCAAACCAGTGGGATTCGCCTTGCCCATTATATTCCAAAGGCTTATCTGTAAGCTCTTTTTGCACACCCAGTCTGCTCCAAAAGCCATAATCAGGATTGAACATAGCACCTTTCTTGTACTGAGGGTCAACCATGAGCATTCCATAATACTGATACCGTGCATACGGTTGATTCCAAACTATGCATTCGCCATTATTTTCAACATGTCCACTTTGCTTAAGCATGCCACTTCTGAATGGCACAATTGAATCACATAACCCTAATGCTTCCTCTGCAATTACCCTCTGAACTTCTCCGCGCTGATCCAATCCCAGTTTCTTCATCATTGCCCCTGCTTCCGGCAGCTTAAAAGTCACATCAATCATCGCGCCACCACCTTGATGTTCTTGAGCCTTGGTCTGCCGGTGTTGTCCGTCACGGATGACACTGTTGCAGCTATGTGTTCCCTTACCAGCTGTGACAGGGTATATTCCGATGTCAATTCCGCTTCACATTCGCCCAAAACAACCACATCCATATTAGTGGTAGGGTTGATAGTGAAAAAGCCGTCCTTGACCGCCTGTGCGCTGTACAGGCGGTAATCTATGTACTGCTCAGGCATAGCCGCTGTCTCAACCGGGATGGTGATGTTCACCACCTTGGAGATATTGAGCTTTCCATCGGTGGACACCGTTTTTACTGTCTCCGCAGACCACTGGCAGCCAGCTATGACTGTCCTTTTCCAGCTCTCCGTATCAGCGTCATAAGAATAAAAAGTCACCGTATCATCGAACATCACAATGCCCCCATCAAGCCGGTGCCATAAAGCTGGGCTTTTGCCAGTGTATCCAGCTCCAAGTCGGCATCCGTTTTCTTTGTGACTGCATAGCTCTCTGAATAGCCGTCATTGGATACCGAAGTCACTCCGGAACCGGCTCCATTCTTACACTGCTCATACATCTCATTTATCACGCAGCACACCGCGTCCTTCAGCCTGTCATTGCGGTAGTCATCCTCATTTTCAAGGACAGTCTTAAGAACATACGGTCTGCACAGACGTTTTACACGGCTGCATGCCTGATATGCCATAGCCGTAAACTGTTCCTCCGTCAATTTACTGCCAGCAAAACGGGAGTGATAGTCCTCCCAGTCCACTGTTATAGTTAAGCTGTTAATACTCTCACCCCCATTATTTTCTACTCTGTCGGCTTTATCTTAATTCCCTTAAGAACGCCCGCCATCTTGCTGTTCTTAAGTACTGTTGCTGCCACCATCTCGACATCACCCTCTTTTACAGCTCCTGCCTGGCTGAAATCAGGAAGGTGCTGTGAGATAATCTTATCATCCTTCGGTGATACACCATGGAATGCGTTGAGGCCTATCTTGATACCGTATATAGCGGTTGAGCCATCTGTCTCGATTGCGACAACAGGCTCTGTTGTTGAGCCGTTGTAATAATATCCTGCATCAAGAAGCTTAATTCCGTTGTAAGTCTCAACTGCGCGGCCAAAGTCATCCTTGCTGCGGTCATAATAGCCTGCTCTTCTCGCCGCAGAGCGGACCTTGGTGAGCATTTCCGTGTTCATCATAAGAATATCAGGCTTCTCCGCCAGCTTACTGATGAACGTATCTACCGCATCAAGGAACGCATTGTAATTGGTATCAAGGAGCGCTGATGTTGAAATATCAACATCCTTAGCAGTGTACTCTGTATCAGAGCCACCAAGAATTTTTTTTAAGCCATCAAATGTATTTGTCACATAGCCGGCTCCTGAGTCTGCTCCGGTGCCATTGATAACCAGCATGTGGAAATAGTTGGCTGCTGCCTTGATCTTCTCTCTCATCTGGAACTCAACCTCATTAACCGCACCGGATGTCTGTGCGATGACGCGGTCAATCTGATAAGAACCGCCGAAGATTTTAAGGTCTGCGGTTTTCTTCTCTCTCTTCGCTTCGTTCGGTGTGTACTCTGTATTCAGCTCTCTGACTGCTACGGTTGACGGTGTCTTAAGACATGTGTATCCGTATGTGAGTGTGCTTCCGCCTGTTCCCGGTGACACCGCGTCATCGAAAATAAGCATATCCAGCAATAATGACGCCCTTCTGAACTCATCTACAACCTGCTGGTCTACCTTGTCTGCCATACCGACCTTTGCTTCTGCTAAACTTATTGGCATTTTCCCTTACCTCCTGTTAATTGTTATAGTGTGCCGCAAGAGCACCTGTTAATGTATCCGCCTGTGATCCAGCTCCGCTATTCGGAACGTAGCCACCGACATCCTTCTTAGTTCCTGTCGACTGTGGCTCACCAAACAGCATCCTGCTGTCCTCCGCCTCAGTGAGTGTCTTTAGGGCTGCTGCCACATCGTCCTTCTGGTTCTTTGACTTCTTCAATGTGTCTGTATCAAGAAGTGCCATAATCGCCTTGGTGTTCTTTCCCTTGGCGGCTGTAATGGCATCCTTCACCAGGTCATTGAAATCCCTGTCCTCAATCTGTTTCTTATAGTCCGCCTCAATCGTGCTCTTTTCGGTCTCCAGATTCTTAATACGCTCATTAAGAGCTGTCACATCAACATCCTTGAAGCCGGCAAGCTTTCCCTCTAAATCCTTGATGGCTGTGTCATTGGCAAGTATTTTCTTATTCGCCGTGTCCAGTTCACCGGACACCTTCTCGTACTCGCTGTTTGTCTTATAGTTCTCACCGACCGCCTTTGTGATGGCTTCGGTCTTATCCTTCGGCACCTCAATACCGTTGGCTTTTAAAATCTCTAAAAAATCCATCTCTGCTCCTTCCCCTGTTCAAAACAAACAAAAAGCGCCGAACAACCAATTCTCCCTGTTAATGTCAGGAAAAATCAATTATTCGGCGCTAAGGCTCTCTTGTTCTGGTTCGTTGTTATTATCGTCTCCGCTTTACACCGCTTACAAAATGCCGGGAAACGATACAGTTGCGTGTCACCCATAACCTTCGTCATGTGTGGGTTTCCACATATCGGGCAGGCAATCCACTCATATTCCGTTGTCTGCAATTTTACCACCCTGGACTATTATAGAACGTATATTCTATAAATGCAAATATTTTTTTATTTTTGTTGTACCGGTGCAACTTGTCTTTTTATCTCTATAGCTGAGCATTCCATCCACAAAGATTCAGTATATGCCCAAAGAATTTCTTTTTCTTCAGCAGAAGGATTCGTAGCAAAAAAATCCATTATCTCTTGTTTTAGTTTTAAACATTCATCCTCTGATTTTTTCCGCTGAATAATCTTTGCTCTCAATCTTTCCGCTGTAGTTGATGAATCCGTTATGATAAACTTATTTTCACTCTCTTGAAGTTGTGATATTAGTCCTTTTATATCAGCCATTATCTCCACCTTTCAGTTTTTCGATAAATTTCATAACCTCATTATAATCTTCAAATGAAGCTTGGTATCTTCTTAAATCACTATCAACTTTATCCTCTAGCCATTGATATCTTTCCGGCAATGGTATATTAAATAATTCTTTAGCAAAGTCGATGTCTGTTCCATACCCAAAAGCTTTGTTAATATTTTCAAGTATTTGAACTTTATCCGGATAACCAGCTATACTTTCTATTCCTTTTTCTTTGCATATCTGTTGCTTTAGATATTCTACGCTTGATTCTTCAATATACTTATTTTCTAAATACACTTTAGGATCATAATAACTTACGGAACAGGAATGTAACATCTCATGCCATAAAACACCATCATCAGCATTAGCAACAACCATGATATTGCAATTCCATTCTTTATTTCCTAATACGCCTTCATCCTTATACTTGTCAATTACATTTATCTTTCCACTCCACTTTGAAGGTCTATCACTGTATTGTGAAATATTGTTTTTAATGTCAGCGGCTACAGCCTCTAACTGTTCAATAGTTCTATTATATCGCTGTTTTTTTGAATTTTCTACTGATATTTTCTCTTGTGATGTATTTTCGCTATTTGAACCAGTTTCCCTCTCCATCTTCTCATAGTCTTTATACGCCTGCGTCTTCTTAATGTCCGTCCCGACCTTCTCCACCCTTGTGCGCTCATACTTGGGCGGTATGTCGCACTTGTCACAGAACTCTTTATATGTGTTCATGCTCTGGCTGATTTTCTTCTTAAGCTCCTGCTGCCGCTCCGTATCCATTCCAAGCTCTTTAAGTGCTATCTGCTCCTTACGCATTGCTCGTATGTCACGCTCCATACGGCGCATTTTCTGTGTCATGGCATAATAGTCATAGACTTTGCCATCTATCTCCTTAGGCGGCGGCTCCGGCTTGTACTTCGGTTTTTCTGACACTCCCTCAAACCACGCATAGTGGCTATGGCGGCAGTTGTAGCCATGAAGTCCCCTAGGATCCACCACAGTGGATGTTATTGCATCATAACCTGTGGATTCCACAAGGCTTGTTATCTTCTGTCCTATGCGCTTCTCCTCCTCAGGGTACTCGCGATCATCAAGCTTATACACCTTGCCCTGCCATGCTTCATGGTTCTCTATTCCCTCTCCCTTGTTACGCGCTCCCCAGTGCTGTGAGACATACACTAGTGTCTCACCTGTCTGGTTAATGTCCTTGTCCATCACTGCGCCGGAGAGCTGGCTGTAGGTTGTCCTGAGTGCAGTGCGTACCGCACTCTCTATATGCTGTGAGCGGTTGGCGCCATAATTTACTGAGCGGATGCCGCTCTGTGCCAGCTCATGTATAACGCTGGTCAGCTCACGCTCTATCGTACTCACGCCGCTTGCCATCCTCAGCACTGAATTGTTGAGGCTGTGCGTGTATGTCTGGCGCGCATCCATGTATGACATTCCGCTTTTAAAGCCTGCTGTCCTTGTCAGATTCAGCAAATCTCCCTCCATCCGGTCACTGAACACCTCACTGAGCTGATGCAGGAAGTCTCCTTCTTTAAGCTTCTTCCCTGATTCATTCCATATCTTTCTATCCTCCGCCTGTGCTATGTCAGATGCCTTGTACACCATGTCTGCACCTGCCTTAGCCGCTTCACGATTGATTTTCTCCATCATCTTTGCATATTCACGTTTATATTCCGCTGTCTGCTCCGCGATAAGCTTCTTAAGGTTCTTATCAGCTCCAAGGAGTTTCATCGCCTCACACCGTATTTTAGACGGACTATATCCGAGGCTCTTCATCGCAGCAAGCTCATTCTCAATCGTGCCGGAATAGGTCAAAGTCTTATCGAGTCTTCTCACAACGTCCTGTATAACCCACTGCTCCAGCTCATCGAAGTATGGCATAAGTGCCTCGGACAGCACATCAATCTGCTCATCACTCAGCATTACTCCTCACCTTCCCCATCATCGCCTTCATCCTTCTCCATATTCTCAGCTACGAGTGCCTCTGCCTCCTCATCCGACAGATTGTACTTTTTGGCAAGATACCACTGTGTGAGCTTCGGTATGTTGAACTGCAGAGCATCATTTCTCATATCCTCAAGCTCAGCCTCCTCATCACGGATATAGCTGTCATTGAAATCAATTTTTATATCCGTGTCTATGTCATACGCTGTACCCGAAAAGGTGTTCGAATACCACATGATTGCCCTTGCAAGCCCTGTTATGTACTGAACTGCCTGCTGCCTCTGCCTGTTAAGCTCCTGAAGCTGGTCCTGCTTGGTACCTGTGTATTCTGTGGCAGTTGTAATCCTGCCGTTCTCGAAGGTGTACTTCTTCGTTCCGAAGCCGAAGGTCATCGATACAAGTGATAATACCAACTCGAATGCCTTGGTTATCGCCTCAATCCTTATCTCCGGATTGTATTCGTGGTATACATCCTTCTGATCCGGGAGCTTTGCACCCATAAGCACAAAAAGCTTTTTCTGCTCCGTGGTGAGAATCGGCCTGCCATACTGGTCCATCTCACAGAGCATCTCATTTACCATGATTATCTTCTCGCCCTTGTCCACATCCGAATAAAGGATATTAAAACACAGGTCAAGCATCTTGAGGTACGGTATGGAGTTCCAGAGCTTCGGCAGTCCGAAGCCCTCCATGTCCTGTAAATTATTTACCTCTGCATTCTCCATGAGCGCAAACGGCTTTATTTCACCAAGTCTGATATTCTCCGTGGCACTTATCTGGTTGCCGGTTATATCGAACTCATACGTTGACACTGAGTAAACCTCAGCATAAGTGAACACTACAAGCGTTATCACCTTCTGGGTTGCCTTTATGCTCTCTCCGTAAAAAGCACACTCCAGCACCTCTCCGTTCTCTATAGTGAGCGGGATGATTCCGCTTGCATTGACATAGTTTATTTTAATGTCCCCGCCTCTTAATGAACCATCGTCATACTCCTCCGCGCCGGCGATTCTTATATATGCGCCCACGGTTCCGTTCGCTGTCATCCACTCAAGCTGGCGGCGGTACATTGTAGCGAAGTTGTTCTTCTCGAAGATTCGCTTCACTTCCTCAAACTGGCTGTTCTTCTTTCCGGCATTTATCTCAATCACCTCGCACAAATTTGCTTCATCCGAACACAGTCTCTTTGCGAAGTTCAGCCTGTTGAGCTCATACTTCTCACCCTGTATCGTTTTCCTGTTATGAAAATCCTTTATAGGCTCATTACAGTACCATGCGTCACAGACATTTATGTATCCGTACGGTATATCATTGCAGTTCGTAAAGCCCAGTTCGTTAAGTTTTCTCTTTACCACCGCGTTAATTGAATTATCCTTCATTAGCTCCTCCTATCAAGTTCAATGTATTCTACAAAGTCCAGAAGGGTGTAGCAAAACGCGTCCCACCAGTCATTGCAGTTGTTAATATTAAGATCCTCCGGAATATCCGGTTTCTTCTCGTCCCACCTCAGCGACGCTATAGCCTTGCGCAGCTGTACACATCGCCTGTTTATCTTCAATCTCCCTGAGTTTAATAACAGATCTATGAGTTTCGGTCTGTCCGCCACCTCGTTCTTGCGGCAGCCTTTTATGTTCCGGAACTGCAAGCCTTCCTGTCTTGCGGCTCCTATAAGTGAGTTAATCATTGTCGGTGAAGCTGAATCCGGGAAAATCCAGTCCACCCGGTGATACTTGTTAAGGCAGTACCTGTAAAACTCTATGAACTTATCACATATCGCCTTGGAATCCACCGCCTCTGTTACCGGCAGCCCTGCCTCCTCAAGCACCTTGAAGCTGTGATAGCCTCCCTGGTATCCTGTAAGGCAGAAGGTTGTCTTAGAGCCATTTCCTCCAAAGTCGATTCCCATTACAACCTTGGAGAAGGGCTGCAGCGGTCTTCCCTCCGGGCTGAATATCTCCTCATCACCGAACAGATACGGCGAATCATCATCCGCAAAATACCGGAAGATGATTCCGGATGCCAGCACCCACAGACCACGGATAAAGCGGTCATAGAACACCCCGCTGTAAAGACTCTCATAACGCTGTATAATGCGCTGTGACAGGCTCGGATTGTCATGCATGGTGAAATGTATCCTTATGAGGTTCTTTTCACCGATACGGTCAATCCACTGCGTTTTTATATAATGATCCGGTCCCTCCGGATTGCAGTTGAACCAGTACTTAGAACCCTCGACAGAGCAGCGCCCTGTTGCCTGATCAACGAAGCTCTCCGGCATCAGGGCAACCTCATCAAGGAACAAGCCTGCAAGCGTGATACCCTGTATCAAATCCTGGGAGCCTTCATCCTTCCCCCCGAACAGGTAAAACTCATTCACTGCTGAACCCTTTGTGATAGTCAGGCTGTTCTCGGAGCGGTGCTCCTCCACTCCGTACCCGCGCGAACTGAGCATACCTTTGAGCGGCTTGATGACATTTCTCCTCAGGGATTGTATTGTCTTGCCGCACATGGCAAAGTTCTGTCCGTCAAAGGACTCCATCGCCCATATTACGAATGACAGTCCCATACATGTGGTCTTGCCGCTTCGAATTGAGCCGTCACATATTATGCCGTCCTTATCATGGTAGGGGCTATCAGGTGTCCACCATGTGAGCACCATCTTCTGTTTAGCCGAGAATGCACTATACCTGAACGTCGGCTGTCTTGTCTGCTTCATCTGCTGCCTCCCGCTCTTTATCACTCATTGTCTCAACCGCTCCGGTGCCATCGAGCACCTCTTTTGCCGTCTGCTTAAGAGCCGTGATAAATCCATCATCCTCGTACTCTTCTTTCTCCGGCGGAGCTTCACGCTTATCCCTCCACGTCTCCGGCTTACGGTTCTTGAGCCAGAAAATCTGTGCCGTGACATCCGGAGGAATGTATTCTTCGACCTCCGCGTATTCGATTTTCTCTTTCTCACTTATTTTTTTGCCATTGTTGTCATATTCAACTTCTTTAAGCTTAATAGGCTTCCTGAGCGTTACCGTGTACCCTGTACCTTTCTTGTATAAGGCATTCTCCATTTCATAGTCCGCAAGCTCTTTCCCTTTTTTTAAGGCAGCCGAAATGGCCGGATACTTTTTAATCCACTCCTTGAGCGTTGATAACGCGATTCCCATATTCTTGGCTATCTGAGCCTGTGTCAGGCCATCCCGCGCCCATGCCCCAAGAAGCGTTATATTATCGTCTTCCTGCCACGTCTCATACTTTCCCTTTGCCATCTATGCTGCTGCCTCCTTTCCCACCTGCGAAATGCTGTTCCCGATACGTTTTCCTTGTCTGTAAGCAAAATAAAAAGAGCCGGATACACGAAGCTGTTATCTTGCTTCATATATTCGGCTCTGTGGCGCTGTTTTTATGGTCTCATTATACTACAGAATATGTGTTCTGTCTAATGATTATTGGATGGGAGATACTCAAATTCTATGTAGCCCCACTCATACAATGGTCTGTGCTCGAAGTGACTCATGCGTTTATATCGGTCATATACAGGACGATACTCGGGGATTCTCTTCAATGCTCTCAGTTCATTGGCGCTCACAGTATGCTTTGTGAACTTCTTAACGGCAATTCTTATGATAAGCTTATTGTTGTCATTCCTTGCCGTGAACTGTGTCCTGTCAACCTCTATACTCTTTAGCCCTGCATTCTCTATGATATTCTGCGCCTTGATATAGCAGCTTTCTCTCATCTGCTCATTACTAATCAAATTCAAAATAGCCTCATTCATTGCAAACCTCCTAGCCAAATGGTATACCATCCTCTTCTACACCAATCGGTAACTGCATGAAGCCGTCTTCTGTTGTAAACTCCGGACGTGATACCGGAATGCCTGCTGAGCCGGTCTGTCCTGCTGCCCTGCTGTCCGCAAACTCCTGTTCATCTATGATTACATCCGTTGTGTATACCTTTCGGCCGTCCTTATTGGTGTAGCTGCCGGTCTGTAGGCGACCTGTAATCAATACTCTCGTGCCCTGGTGAAAATACTTCTCGGCGAACTCTGCTGCCTTGCCGAATGCCACACAGCTTATGAAGTCGGCTGTCGGTTCGTTGGTGTCGGTTTTTCTTGTTCGCCGGTCTACCGCAAGAGTGTACCGCGCTATTGTCATTGTGTTCTCGCCTGTGGCTGTTCTTATGTCCGGGTCGCGGGTCAGGCGCCCCATTAAGATTACTTTGTTCATTCCGTTTTTTCTCCCTTCCTGCAATCAGTCCATCGTGATATCCCTGCTCATAATATGCATTCTCTTTCTCCTGTTTTACACAACCAAAGAAAAATGCCGTTCCGACAATGCCAAGCATTGTTCCGATTACAAATGTTACTGCTGCCATATTGTTCACCTCACTTAAATTCTATCTCCGGAACAGCTCTCTCCGGGTAAATAACCAGCTCATAGTGATATTTATCTACATAACTTGGCTCAAGCTGCTCCACCACATAACACGTCCAGTCATTAAGGTATATATAATCCTTATAGTATTTATCTTCCCCTGTTTTTATTGTTACTACAAGCTCGCTGCTGGTATTATTGCCCAGACTCATATACCCCTCTGCCTGTAGCATAATTGTGTCTGTTCTGGCATTGGTAACTGTGATTCTCCGATACGCCTTAAACTCATCGGCTTCCTTTGTAAGGTTATGGTTCACCGTGTCTGCTGTTGTGCAGCCTGTAAGAAATATGATTTCTAATGTCAAAATCAAGATAAATATTCTGTTTTTCATTGCTTAAGCTCCTTCCATTTGTCATACACAAGGTTCTTTTCGTCCCAGTCCGTGTAGTTTTCTTTTAAATGTTCCCTGAATATCTCCAGCATCTCATCACGGTTGCCCTTGTTGCCGTTGTCCAGCATCTCGTGATGGTACTGACAGCCTACTGCTCCGTTCTGCGGGATTCCAAGACCGTTATGTGACCTTGGAATGTAATGCATTATGCTCAGCAGGGATTGTCCGTACCACGTCGCTCCATCCATGCGGTAGCCGGCAGCGCAAAATATACACTTATTGTTATCGCGGGCTTTTATCTCCTCACGCGTTTTCCTGCCAAACTCCCTACACTTCGCCTGTTTCGACTTCATCCGTCCCTCCATGTGCCGCCCTGTCTATCAGCTCCCTGAGGCTGTGCTCCTTGACCATAGCCGTGCCCCAGTGGTCTGCGGTGACTGCTGCCTTTATCTCATCAAGCAGATTTAATATTGCTGTCTTATGCTCCTTGCTTTCTGCACTGGTGTCATTCTCTGTTTCCGTGGTGTTCACCACTTCCACCGGCTCATTCACTTCACCCACCGGGTTATGCCCTTCGCATTGAGTATTTATAGGCTTTTCTGTGTTTTCGCACCCAGCTTTATGTACCGTCTCCGGCATATACTCCGGAAAGTCGCTTATGTCCGCCTGCCCCGGTATCTGTTCCACAGGCTTTTCCTCTTCCGTCTTTGGATTTACAGGCTTTTTGGGGCTTTCGTTTCTGGCTTTCTGCACTTTGGATTCTTTTCTTACTGCCGGCTGCTTCGTCTGTTGCTCCGGTGCAACTTCGGATTTTGCTTCCGGCGCATTGAGCGGGTACGGCTCCCCGAACAGCTCCGACCATCTGTCCTCTGCTGTCTTACCGGTACATTCTTTAAAACCGGTAAGCTTTTCGACAGCGTCCCTAAGCTGCTGCCACGTCATTTCCTCAAACTCTCCTGTCCTTGAATTGACTGCCCTGTTATCTGAACCATCATTGAGTATTAAGAGGATTCTACCCACGCCGGCAAGGCGCACACTGTACGTCTTTTCTCCTGCCGGAGCTATTATCCTCTGGAAGTGCTGCATATTTACCGAACACCCCAACGCCTCCCTGTGAAGTTCTATGAATATGCCGGGTTCATCATGGAGTAGCTGTTTGACTATTCGCTCTATGAAGGTTCCAGCTTCCTCCGGTGACTGTGAGGCTTCAAGGCATACCTCTATGTCGCTCACCTTCTTCTCCTCGTCCACCTCCTCCTTAATGCTCTGTATCTCCGCCTTGGAGTAGGACGGAGTGAGTGCCTCGTTGACAGCATCCGGAAGCTGCAACATCAGTGTAAGCTTCGCATAGCCAAAGCCCTGGTATTTTGCCTGCAGGCGGTCTGAGTAGCCGTTCTCTGCAAATTTATCATTGATACTGATAAAACGGCTTACTTGCGTTTTATCAAGGCTGTACTCTGCCTGCGCAAATTCAGCCACCGTCTTGTAACCGGATTCCGCAAGCACGTTCGTGTCGCGGGCTACCTTGAGCAGATAGCCAATTCTTACGAATCCTTCTGCTGTTTTCTGGAGTTCATTGTCAAGCTCCGCTTTATATTCCCTGTAGCTTTTCTGATATGCAATTATGTCCATTAGTCTTCTCCTCTCTCACACGGTAATGTGTAGCCATCATTCTCGCACGGCTGCCATGTGCAGTCCGCTTCAACTGTTTCAGGCGCGTCTGACACTTTCACATAATATTCACACTGTTCACATCTACTCTTTTTATCCTGCTCCATCGGTTCAACTTCTCCCATTCCATATTTATCATGTTTTTTAATATCCTGCTGCCTCCATGAAGTCCTCCATAAGTCCTTCGAGTACCCTTGTGTTGTTTTTTTCCTGCAGCTCCCTGATATTCTCCTCCCTTTTCTGTCTGGAAGCCGCCGCCAGTTCATGATCCTCATGGTTCATGCGCTTCCTGATTTCTCTCTGCCACTCACGCAGGAAAGGCTTTACTTCCTCAATCTCCGGCTCCTCGTCATACATGCCGCGGTGCTGGCGTATCGTGCCTCCCGGCTCAACCTCGATTGTGTAATAAGGCTTGTCAGGTTCCTCAGCCTTACGGAGAAAACATATGTACGTCTCACGCTGTGCTATGCGGTCAAAATATCTGTCGCTGGATCCTGCACAATGGTGAAGCTCCCTGCCTTCATGTACTATTTCTATGTTCTTCTTCGGAACAACGATTATGTACCTGTCATTCCTGTACGCAAGCTTATCCGCAATCTCTCCGAGCACTTTTTCCGCCTCCGGGTATCTCTCTGAGTACTCCTCAGCCTTAAGCTCTGCCTCACGGAGCTTAATCTCTTCAACTGCCTCGTCATGTCTTCTTTTAAGCTCCCTCGGGCGGTATATCATCTCGTCAGAGGTATTCTTCTTAAGCCTTGCACACATATCCATATAGTCCTCATACTGATTTATGACGCTGCGGATATTCAGCTTCTTGTACTGCTCCCGCCTCTGCCTCTCGATATAATTCATTGCCTGCTCAGGTGAAAACCTGTCTTTTATCCAGGTCATGTTAGCCGGCCAGAGTTCATTAACTTCAAGCCAGGCAAGCACCTTATCGGAAAGCTTTGTCCTGTTCCTCTCGCTCCACTGCAACCATGCAAGCATGAGTCCACCGCCGTTTCTATCCCTCAGGCGGTTAATTAGCTGTCTGTCACCTAAGCCAAACGTATCCTCTATGTCTGTCCCCTTGATGTTCAGGCATCCTATGTATACTTCCATGTCATTGATTCTGCCGCTCTCCTCAGCCAGAAGCTTATAGAACCGTCCTCTGTAGAGCATTTCCATCAGAGCGTGTACATCCGGATCAAAACAGGTTATCAGTGTGTCATACGCCAGTTTTAATCCTGCTCCCGCAAAGTCCGTGAAGAGAGCTGACCACCTCCCTGCTTTTGTTCCTGATAAAGCTTCCGTTATCCCCACCGGATACATGTATTGCCGTGAGGATATCCTTTGATTGAACGGATTGCTTTTGTTATCAAAGTTCCCTCCACACTGCCGATAATATATGTTCTTACGGTCAACAGCATTTTCACCGCGTCCCGAAAGAATCCGTATTTTCTCCCTGACTGAAATATCCTTACGGTCACCCGTAATAAGGATGTTCCCGTTACACACCTTTATAACCGACATGGTGTCATCTATCGGCTGGACTGTTATAAAATCGCTGTAGGCAAATACATCCTTTCGTCTCTTCTTAAGCCTTATGCTGCTGCCGCAGTGAGGACATGCAACAATGTCATTATTCCGTGCAGGCTTTCCGTCAGGCATTCGCCATGCATCCAGCGGTGTCCTGCCGTGGCAGGCGGTACACATATATACTCCCGCCGCATCCGTTCTGATTGCAAAATCCTCTCCTAAAGCTGCGTCATAAAACCATTTCTCAACATCCTCAGGCAACGGCGGTATCCTGCTCATCGTCTCCTGAACCTTCTCATATCTGCGTATCTCCGTATTTTCACGGCGTCCGGCAGCCCATTCATATTCCGTTTTGCTTATAACGGCAAAAACTGTGCTGTCATCATAATAACTGTGAGACCGCTTCGGGAACCGCTCCCTTAAGAATGCCACGTCTGCCGACGAAGCCCTGAAGTTTTTAAGGTTGCGACTGTCGTAATAGTTGTACATCCACTGTGTCTCAATGTCGTAGCTCCACTCAATTTTTCTCCTGCTCCACTCACCGCTTGGATGCAGGGTTGCATAATCTTTGTGTGTGATATCTATGCAGTGGCGCGTCTTAAGTGCTCCGTCACTGAAGATATTAAGGACTGTGATGCCCTCTATGTCCTGTACAATCGTCCACCAGCCCTTTTTTCTGCATTTGGGCGGCGGGGTCTGCTCAACAAGCTTTCTTCTCATAGACTTCCTCCTCCAGCTTCCGCGATGCATTAAGTGTATAACTACGTCCTGCCTGTTCTTCTGTTACAACAAAGAGCTTGGCTCCGCTTATCTTGCCGTCTTTTTCAACAATCAGCCCGAGGATGCTGCCCTCAACGCCTGTCACGGACGGGTGTTCTCCTCTTGCAATGGCAATGCAGCCCCTTCCCTTGGCTTCTGCCCTGTCGCTGGCTACTGTCACACCTATCCTGAGCTGCTGCCATTTTTTCCTCGCAGGATGGGTTATTATGTACCGCATGCCCTCCATGGCGAATCCGAATGGTGTGAGTTCCTCGATAAGGGTTATCTTCGTGCATGCAATCCTCTCATCATCGTCCTCGTCAATATCCCCTGCTGCCTCGACAATGAAGAACCGGTTGGAACCATCAAATGCATAGTAGGCCAGACACTCAAACGGATTCTCACAGCAGTGGAAACCGCTTGAAACGGTCTTGCTTGCCTCAACCTCCTTGGTTTCGCCCGGCGTAAAACAGCAGGTCTCTTTTTCACCATTGCCAAGGCGTGATATAAGTTCCTTGGTAAATCCCTTGTAAGCTCTCATGCCGTCTCCTTTCCGAGGTAATACTTCTCTGCAAGCCCTCTTCTTGTCCGCTTGTCCGGAATGCCTATGGCAAACTCGTGTGAGCCTATGACTTTTTTTATCGTTGTTGTTTTTTCTACAATACGCTTATCGACCACCGCTCTATACTCATAGCCGGACTCAGCAGTGAGCGCTATGTAGCCGGCAAGGTCTTTGCCCTTACGGCGAACCGCCAGGGCAAATTCCGGTGATTCAGTGCACATTGTTTTTAACTCGTCCGTCCAGTCAATGAGCACCCCGGCAAGCTTCAGCTCCCTGCTCTCAACCTCAAGCTTACCCAGTGCCGCAAGGAGCGGCGTTGTAAGCTCCCCGACTATTCCGTCTGCATAATCCTTAGCATCCTCCTTGTCAATTCCGTTCTCTATGGCAATCTGCATTAGCGCCTCCGTGTCACCCTCTGCTCTCTGTGCTGCTGCTGCTCTGTTAATCTCCTCTGCTGAATCAAATTCTCCAAACTTATCAAACATGTGTTCTCTCCTTCCTGTTTATCTCAGTCACAAGCCATGACTGATAGCCTATATCGTTTTCTGTGTCGAAGCTTACCTCATGCTCTTTTAAAAGCCTCATAAGCTCCTGCCATAATTCTTTATTTGCCACGTCCCTGCCCCTGCTTGTCCTCCAGTCCGCCGCCTCCCACCTGTCCGGCCAATGCTGTGTTATAGCTCCGGCTATGTAGGTCGAATCCGTGTATATCGTGAGGTTGCAGGGCTCACGCAAACGTTTCAATGCCTCGATGAGGGCTGTGAGCTCGGAGGCATTCATCGTCTGTTCGCTCACGGTAAACACCCTGCTCAGTGTGGCGGGTCCTTTCGGTGTCTGCGTTTCAAGGACATAGCCTACTGCGCCGCTTTGAGGTTTTACGGACTTAATGCCGGACTGTGTAACAATATTGACGTGCTGCATCCTTACCCTCCTCTCTCATCGTTTTTTATCCTGTATTCCGTGTAACGGTAATAGCTCATTCCGGTGTAGCGGTTCACGCCGCTCACAATTGAATCCTTGTCTATGTAGTAGCCCGGTGTCGGCTTCGGACCATTCTCCACAAGGTCGCGGAGTGTCCAGCGGCGGTACTCCTTGCGCTCCGGCTGTGGCCGGATGAGGTTCTTGGAGGTTGAGTAGCTCATAAACTCCCTGCATTCATCCTCTGTGAACATTGAGAGCTGCCCCTCTATCTCATCGGTCGGTTGTTTTACTATGTACGAAGCCAGGTCTGCATAGCCGCCGGACTCATACAATGATTCATAGTTGATTCTGCCATGTGGCCACAGCTTCTGGAGAAGCCTGTCCGTGTCAACTCCTTTTATACGGTTGACCAGTATATGCAGGTGGACTCCTCCTCTGGCTCCTATCTCAAGACGCTTGATATACTTAAGTCCTGCTCCATGCTTCTTGTACTCTGCCTTGACCTGCCTAAGAAACTTCTTAATGTCCTCACGCACCTGTTCAAGCGGTGGACGTTCACCTGCCTTGTATTTCACAGTGCACCATAAATCATCTTCCGTGAAATTCGCCTTGATGAGCCTCCTGACCTTGTTCTCCCTGATGGACTGGTTCTGTTTTTTAATCTGTTCGGGGGAAGCTCTCTTTCTCTTGCCTCTCTTCTCCCCCTTGGCTCCATACTTGCCTGCATATTTAAACTCATACTCTATGGATCCATTGAATCTCCATGTGTCTCTCCAGTACAATGTATCACCCTCTCGTTCGTCATAACTTTAATATACTTAGATTGTTATGAAAATGCGGCTTTGACCGCGTTTTCATTGACTTTTTAAGGTATTCGTGATACACTGTTTTTGTCGGTATGGGTATCACGAATACCTTGAGGTAATGTTTCTTTTATGAAGCATTACCTCTTTTGTTTTTCTAAAAAATAGCTTCGGGGGAGATAATGCTCAAAATCTCTTATCTGTGTCGGATTCCCCCTGCGGTTTTCTTCAAGCTCCTGCTTAAAAGCCCTGTCCGCCACCGAAGCAACATTTCTCTGGTCAAACAGACCATTCTGGACATTCTTATCCTCCGGGTCATACCTGCCGAACAGCTCCACAAGCCTGTCCTCCGGAAGCTCCACATAGACCGCTACTGCCATGACCTTGTTATAGAGATTCACTGCCCGGACATACTGGCGGTTACGTATCAGCTTCAGGTATTCCTCTGCAGAGCCGCGCATCTTATTCATCAACTCTTCTTCCGTCATCTGTTGCCTCCTCAAAGTAATCAAGCCATTCATATACCTTCTCTATGTATCCATTATCCGGAAAATCCGGATTGCCGGAGTTGTACTGTTTCAGTGCCTTGTCAAGGCTTCCGTTGTTCTCCTCGATAAACCCAAGGAGTATTCTGATTCCAAGCTCCACATTCTCAACAGGCTTGTCCACACTTAAGCCTGTTTCAGCTATCAGCTCTCCGTACCACTTGGGCTGTATCTGCATAAGCCCAACGGAGTCACCGCCATCGCCTACCGTGTCCGCCCTGCCGGAGCTCTCTGTCATAATCACAGCCAGCACAAGCTCATAGGACAGTTCGTATTTGTCCGCAAGCTCTCTGACACTGTTCTGAAGTTCCGGCGAAAGCGGGATTTCATATATATGTTGCTCTGGTGCAACTTGCGTCCGGCATTCTGTAATCGGCTGTGTTTCTGTGTACACTGTATCTGTTCCACGCTCAGACGGTTCAAAAACTACCGGAAGTGTTTCAATTTCATGCGGAAGCGTTTCGATTTCGTATGAAATCGATTCTATAGGCATTATGTAGGGCTGTGGCTCTGCCATAATGCGGTAACAGCACCCTGCCCCTGCTGCCATGGCAAACAGCGTGAGGGCTGTGGTCTTTATAAAACTGAATGCCCTGTATGTTCTCATTCCTGCCGACCCGCGCACGCTGCCAGATGTATCGCCTCAGCTATACACCTTGCCTTTGCTTTGCTCTTGATAACACGGCTCAGATTTGCCGCATTATAGCCTGTGTCCTCGAATTTATCATGCGATGACAGTTCACAGGACACACCCATCTGCGGAATGGCACAAAAACCTCCATTCTCGTGCTTGCCGAAAATCACCAGATAGCTCAGCCCATCAATGTCAACTGCCATCTCATTGACCTCGCTCTCTATCTTGTAAATCTCTTCAATCTTCCAATCACTCATAAATCACACCTCCACTCATTAAAACAATCTCCGTCGCGTATGTGATAAGCCTCTTAACCGCCTTTCTTCTCGGCAGTCTGTAGTACGCGTCCGGATACTTTGGTGCCGGAAGAACATTGTCGCACATGAGTGCTTCAAGCTCTTCCAGCGTGTTTATTTCTCCTGTCCAGCCCATTATTCCTCCTCAGTCCTTTGTATCCACCTTTCCAGCTTCCTTCTTTCTCTGTTTCACTTCCTCTACGTGCGTTAAGAATCGCACCGCAGCATTGTATAACTGCTGGTGGCGCTTCTCATACTCCTCTTCTGTGAGGATTGGACGATACACTCTCGATATACCATCCTTGTGGTGATACACCTTAACTGTGTACCCCGGAATCTGTTTTACCTCTGATTCGCTCATATTTTGGCTCATGTTCTACACCTCCCGTCTATCTTATGTGTTACTGCCTGTACAAGTTGCGTTACTTTCTAAGCCACTTCTTGATTTTTTTAATGAGCTTCTCACTGTATTCCTCTGAAATTTTGTCAATGTCAAAGCCCATGCATTTATACACTGCATTTGTGATTCTGTTCATAACACGATTGGCGATAAACAGCACCGTTGCAATGCCGATTATGCAGATAACTATTTTCATGTTCTCTGTACCCCTTTCCCCTTCTCCGCCTTCCGTATCATCTTGCAGATTTTATTCCACTGCTTTGTCTGTGAAATAGCTCTCCACTCACTCTCCGGAATCTCAAATGCTATCTGCACATTCGCTCTATCAGTGTTGATGTACAATCTCGTTTCTACTCTCATATATTGCCTTTCTTAAATGCTGCTTCTATGCGCTGCTCCCGAGCTTCTTTAGAAGCAGTGTCTAAAAGACTGTTTATAAAATTTCTAAAACCGTCTCCTACCGCCTCACCTTCTACCGGCATATCGTTCACTGACAACCTTATTTCTGCTATCAGCCCACCAGTATGTGAAAACTCAATCCTCTCAACGTGTTCGCCATACACTTTTCCGTCAATGCAAATAAGTGTTTCTGTGCCTGTTGACGCTATTACAATTTTTCTACCCATTGATTTTCCTCCACTTGAATAAAATAACCTTCAAAAACGCTATACCTATGCCAGCTATCACTAAATAAATAGCTGATAGCCGTCTGTCGATATCCAATGCCTTATCTACAAGATCACATCCCTGTTCAGGTAAAAAGTTGTTCTCATCCAGCTCCTTCATCAGTCTTTCAAACTGCTCCTGAAGGAGCTTTCTTCTCTTTAAATACTGCTTTACCACATTTACCACCTCCTCTTAAGTTGCATAGTGCAACTATTTAGGCAAAAAAATATACTCCAAATTCATCTGGCTTTATGTCCAAGATATGCATTAGTGTCTCTGCCTCTGATAAATCCATTGGCCTTATATTATTAAGCTTTTGGCATACCGTTGGAGGTGCAATTCCTAACATCTCAGCCATCTGTTTTTGAGTTATTCCTTTTTCTACCATTCTTCCTTTTAGTTTACTTGTGTTAATCACGTTACTACCTCCTTTCATGGTACAATGTAGCACTACGCAACTTATTTGTCAATAGCATTGCGCAACTTTTTATAACTTTTTTCTTTCTTGTTATTGCACTATGCAAATATGAGTAGTATAATCAAATGTGTTTGGAGGAAAAATCATGGATAACTTATTAATTGCCAAAAGAATTAAATATGCTAGAAAACTTAAAGAAGCCACTTTAGAAGATATTGCAAATAATGTCGGCTTAGCCAAATCCACTGTGCAAAGATATGAAGCAGGTAAAATTGATAAAATCAAACTACCTGTCATTCAATCAATTGCCAACTATTTATCTGTTAATCCAGCTTGGTTAATTGGACAATCTGATGATATGTATGAGCCTAAAACTCCCTCTTCTGTTCCACTTATAATACATTATTATAATCAATTAAATAATACGGGAAAAGAAGAAGCAGAAAAGAGAGTCAAAGAATTAACATACATTCCAGAATACTCACTATCCACTGAACCAAATGAAGCTATTTTAATGGCTGCACATAATGAGCATATCAACGAACCAGATGAAGTAGAAAACATTAACTCTGATTTAGAATACCTTAAAAATATTAAAAATAACTAATATGGAAGTGATTTATTGAATAGTTACGAAGAATTATTAAATGAGGCTGCTGCCTCTGATATCACAGTTATAGAAAATGCAGACTTCAAATCTCAATCCCATGGGCTTATATATGGTGACATTATCGGTCTTAATAAGAACATTCAAACAGATACTGAACGGAGTTGCATTCTCGCCGAAGAGCTTGGTCATTACTATACCAGCACAGGTGATATAATCGACCAGACAAATGTACAGAACCGCAAGCAAGAACATAGAGCGCGAATGTGGGCTTATGATAAACTGCTGCCTTTACAATTTTTCATCTTTGCATTCAAGCATGGATGCCATTCCACCCATGATACAGCTGAGTTTCTGGAGGTATCTGAGGAATTTTTAAAGGACTGCATTAATGCTTATCATAGTAAATATGGTGTTTTTATGGAAGTAAGCGGCTACATTTTTATATTTTCAGAAAACAGTCTTAACATAATATCTAAGGAAAACCTTTGAAAGATGATACAATTGTATCATCTTTCAATTTCTTTTTTATAATTACTACGTTTTATTGACATTCATATACCAGTTTGTTATTGTAATCATACAATAATATTACAGGAGATGATCACATGAAAAAGCACAGCTTTTTATTTTATTTCTTTCTTTGGCCATTCTTACTTTTATTTGCTATATATAAATACCTATTCATTGCCCTATCGCATATAATCAGCTATATAGAATACGGTATTGACTATTTTATCTCACGTCATCCTATTGATTTTCGCTCCATATTTAACCATATAAAAGAGCTTATTATATATTGCTACCATCGCTCCGTCATGATAAGCCGTATAATGTACATATCCATTTTAGCATTAAACATAATTTTTACGGGTTTTCTCTTCAATTCCTGCAAATTTACATTTCAATATATTATGGTATCTCTGCTTTTTATTTTTATGCTAATTGTATCAGCGATACTTGCAAGCTACATATTTCTTGGAGTTGATAAGCTGGTTGGACATTTCAGACAAAATATTCAATTAAAGAACTCAATAAATGAAAATCCTGCTGAAATTCCGGATAATAAAACCATGCCACCTACAAGTAATGGTGAAACACCTGTCTCTGATGAAATTAAGAATGATGTTGTCGAAACACTCACTAATACAACAGACAGTTTACAAAACACCTCTGGCAATATTGAGCCGCTTACAACGGTGGAATGTAAATCAACACTTAAAACCAATGAAACCACATGGTTATTGAAAGACATTGACCTGGTAATTCAAAATGTTGCTGAAAACATAGGCACACCTTCTCCAGTTGCTGCTCAATCCGAAACAGTCAATGATTCATCGGTTCTGGATGATAAGGAAGATATTGTTGATACGCAGCTTAGTAACATTGAGAAGCCACAAGGCAATTCTACCGACATTGAAACAACCACTATATCAGAATATGAAGCAACACCTATAAGCAATAGTGATTCCAGCTTAGTAACAGAGGCAATCACCTCCACTACGAATGATAATAAAGACGTAAAGGCTGATACCTCACTTATTACTAAGTCCGAATGTGTCAATGATTCACCAGCCCCGGAAGAAAAAGAAAATACTGCTGAACTGCACCCTAATAATACCGAAGTTTCTAAGGTAAACTTAAGTGACACATTTAAAATCCGCACAAAAGTCTCCAATTCACCTATAAGTGAAGAGAGCATGCACTTCCCTGCAAATGCTTCGTATACAGTTTCATTTGAGGCCTTCTGTAGGTTCATCGTAGAAAAAGGTGATGCTACTGTAAGTATGCTTCAAACTGACTTTGGCATTACTTTCTTTGAGGCGGCAGATTTATTTTCCAATCTTGAAAATTACAGAATAGTTGGTCCTGACTGTCCTCCACGTCCCAGAACTGTACTTGTTTCTCTTGATGAACTGGACACACTTTTTTCCAACAACATTATAAGTGATGACGATAAAAAGAAGGTATATAAAACTAATTCCCCTGTAATATATGATATTGTAGAATCAGATAATGCATTTAAAATAAAGCTAAAAGACTATAGACCCTCGAATACTATCCCTTACTGGAAACAGCTCCGCAACGGTAAAAGAATGGAATTTGAAAGAAATAATATTGACTTGACCACCGTAACCATATTTTTCCATAACGGAATAATATGCCGCATTGTTCCTGATGTACAATCATATTACTCAGCACGCTATTATGTTATTGAAGGTAATTTTTATGACACATATTCATTAGAAGATGTAAAGTCCATTCCTATTCCAGTATTCAACGAAAGCTACGGAACACCGGTATACAATCTTGAATATCTTCTCAAAATGCGTGCTTCTGAGGAACGCGAAAAAGAAAACTACGAATTAAGTTATGCCCTCATGTATAAAGCAATTGAGGGTATGAAAGCTTCTCGGATAATGTATGGTAAAAAAGAGTATGTGCAGTTTATTATGTGGTTGTACAAAGATGGGCGAATTGAAGAGGCTGCTATGCTCGAGAAAAGACTTCGGAGAGAAGAACCAGAAGTATTCGATATAAACCTATTTCACAAGAACCACTTTCTATCTGAAATTAAACAATGCAACGATTTGGGTACAGACTATGTCTATTGTGGAGGTCATACTTATACCTGTAGTGAATGTGCTAAATACCAAAATAGGGTCTATAGTATTTCTGGTAAGGATTCCGCTTACCCAAAACTACCCGATTTTGTATATGAATACGGCGGATTTCATCCTGGATGCCGCCATGGTTTTCATCCTTTTTTCGGCGACTCAATAGCAGACAAAAACGGAAATTATGTTGACGCATTAGAATATAGCAATCGACCATTTGTTGATGACCGCACACCGGAAGAAATTGAGGGTTACAATCAATATCTTAAAAAGGCAGAGAAAGAAAGATTACGCGATGAAAATCTTAAGGATTTTTATATATTGAAAAAGGAACTACCAGATGTAATACCTAAGTCCTACTCAACATTTGCAAAATATAAAGCACATAACTCTGATAAATATATAAATATCCTAAATTCGGCAAATGAAAAGGGAATTACATCGTCTCTACTATTATAATTATTAAATCATGTTATATTGACCTGCCTTGTTGAATATGCTAGTATCAAGTAAATTAACATAACAATGTTAATAACTATTATAAAAGAACATATAATATCAAATGTTCTTACTTAAAAAAGCTCAGTAATGTTTATGGTGTGTACCATAAAAGGTTTACTGGGCTTAACATATCTAAGAAGATTGTTTGATAGAGGATACTGCGGTATCCTCTTTTCTTCTATGCATGAAAAAAGCAGATGGTATGGTTACCTCTGCTTTTTTGCATTATTAGTTCATATCTTCCGAAGCTTTAATTTTATCTTCTAAATCCATATCAATTTGAATACCAAGTAATTTGCTTTCCGGAGCATCATCATTAAGTTCCAAAATAATATTGTCTTTTATGATATTTTTATATTCTTCAGCATCCATCAGACTCTCAAATGACTCAAGTGCATCCTCATTTATGGAACAGATATATTGAAAACCTTTTTGCTTGCATGTTTCGTACACTATTCTGAAAAGAGTTTCTCTTTGTCTTGGATCCATATTAGCATACATTCTACTATCATGTGCTATAAATTTCATTTTACTTACTTGACAATTTAATATCAACCAGTCAAAGCAGAACATTCTTACTTCATTTACACCATCAGAAGAATCATCTTCAATTCGCGCTTCCAATGTATACCTGAGTAAATTTTCACCTGAATTATTTTTTATAACTAAGCCACTCTTTTTCTTTGGATAAAAGCGCTTAGCATACTCCCAATACATATTTCTAATACTTTCTAAATACTTACTCTGTTCATCAAGATACACATTTGCCGAAATATCCTGTTCAATCATTGCGGATTTTATACTCATCTTTGTATCTCTATACGTCTTCAGAATTCTTTGATACTCATGGATTCTATTCAGTTCATTTCGCAGCGAAGATAGCTGCCTAGTCATTGCTGCATATTCCTCCAAAGCTCCATGGGAATTTAGAAAATCAAGAAGCTCATCCATTCTCTGCCCCAGAATAGCAATTTTTTCATCAATTTCATGTAACTCCGCTTTATGTTTTGTCAGTTCCTTACGAAGCCGCGTATTTCTTGAAGATAATAATTCACAATGAAATTGGGTAACTTCCTCTAAATTTTTCTTTATCATTTCAGGAATTTCTATTTGTGCTGTCTCATATATTTTTAAAACCTTCTCAGCTTTTACATCTTCTGTTTCCTTTGCCGAAGCTTCTATATTCTTAATATATGTGCTCACAAGTATTCTTCTGTTTTCTAACTGTTTTTTCTCATAGCTCTTTTCATCCGCTTCCTTTTCTAACTCATGGTAATTGTTCGACACCTTAAAGGCACCAATCTCTTTACTTAATTCAGCGATTCGATATTCTAAATCGGCAACATCTAATTCAGCATCATTTTTCCCAAGATAGTACTGTCGAAAAACAGGGTCCTTTTTAATCGCCTTTTCTGTGTCCACTACCGCAACCTGTTTATCTCTGAGTTCTCTTTTAGCAACAATCAGGTCTTTATCAATCCCCAATAAATAACAATTGTTCAAAATTTTGCTATACTCGCCTTCCTTAGGTAAAAATGAATCGTATGTTGAGTAACATGAACGATATCTCCTAACAAATCGTGAAAATAATGTAGTCCATGTCATATCCTTTGGCGTTTCCTTTAAACCGAAACACAGTTCAAGCAATCTCTGTTGTACATCCTTTGGCTTAAGTGTCTCTCCACTGAAATCAATCTTATTCTGGTCATCTGTTGCTCTTTTACAATAGTACTCCTTATCATCAATTTTAAATTTAAGTGTAAATTCCCAATCAGGAATAACTTTTTCAAAAGAGCCAATCTTCCTAGAGCCTAGGCAAAAATGAATTAAATGCAGTGTGAGCGATTTGCCAACACCATTATATGTATTACCGTCATTCTCATTATGGGGTGCGACCTGCTTTCCAACAATAATATTAATTCCATCTCTGAACCTAACCGTCTGGAACGATTCCTTATTTGCGCTTAAACTAATCAACTTCATAGCATAACACCCCTTTCTCATCTTTTTTAATTGCTCCAATAATAAACAAATAGTCCAACGTCATAATATATTGGTCAAAAGAAAACTTAACCGGGTACTTCTTATTCGTATACGAATCTTTATAATATTCCCAAAGTTCATCTATCGTCATTGGCTCAGACAATTGTTGAAGAAGAAATCCGCCAAATCCAAAAAATGATTCATTTAATGATAATTGCTTTTTTGGTAATATCATTTTCCCCATCCTTTCCGCTTAGTATGTATGTCTTACTTTGGCTCTTCAAATATATCACAAGTTGAAAAATAATATGCCATCAAAACCCAAATAGCTCCAAATATTGAATTGGTTCTTTTAGGTGCTGCATTCTCAAGTATATAAACACACCTGCAATCCGCTGCATTCTCTTGAACATCATCAATAATATCACATGCTTGACCGTATAAGGCATTGAACTTCTTCTGTAAAATCTCTTTCAAGCCCGGATTCTCATTGAAATAATTATTTAAAAATCCTTCCTGATAGCTGCCAGTGATAAGTCTATTCTCTATCTCTTTGTTCAGATTATTAAAAATAATCTTTTCTGTAAAATCCGGTACTACCAACTTGTCTCCGGAAGCTTCCGGTAATTCGGCATTCATTAAATAATTTACAACCTCATTTAACGCATCATACTCTATTATTCCAATAGATACATCAAGAATACCCCCAACTATATCTTGCATATCCATTTCGTCTAACGAGTTAAATACTTTTTCCAAATCTTTTGCTGTAAATGTACGTATATCTATATTGGCATATAATGGATTTCTCTTTAATTCAAGTATTTTTTCGTGAATAGGTGCAGGCAATCCTTCATACTTATCATTTACAACAAAATTATACTGTTTTATTTCGCATTTATCATTCCAATATTCATATAAACCCATAAAATCTGTCTCTAGTTTATTTACCGCATCATAAACTGTCTTTTCTTTGCCAATGTCTTCCGGTGCATAAACTTGATAATAAGTTCCTGTATCGCTTACATATCCATCATTTTTCTTATCGCCAATACTTCCATGAGCCTTTACAGGTTGAAAATCTGCATTCGCTTTTGTCATAATTGAAACAAAAAAATCCTCAAATATTTGACCCTTATACATTAAAATTCTATTCTTAAAAACAGTTCTTACAAAATATATTTCCCCTTTTGTCAACACTCTTCCCCTCTTCCGTTATTATATTATAGCACATTTGTTCACTCTTTCATTGCTTTTAATACAAATTTTTACAAATTTTTATTTTAACCTTTTTAACATAATTTTGAATAGTTGACTCATTATAACATATTTGATATATTTTATTCAAGGAGGAATTTAAAATGTCCAACTACACAGAAATAATAGACCAACTCATACAGCTCCGCAAATCTCAAGGCCTCACTCAGAAAGACCTAGCCGCTGCTGCCAATCTTGCACAGCCGGCCATTGCACGGCTTGAGAGCAAATCAGCGGTACCGCAGCTTGATACCTTCGTGAAGGTAGCCGGAGCACTCGGCTATACCATAGAACTTGTACACCAATAACTAGGGAGTGATTATATGCTATTACTTGAGAATTTAATAATGTATCTCCGAAAATCCCGCTCCGATGACATCAGCATGTCTGTTGAAGATGTTCTCGCCAAGCATGAAGGAATCATTCAGGAATACTGTGAGCGTGAGTTCGGGGCCCGACTTCCGGAGAACAGAATCTTCCGTGAGGTTGTTTCCGGTGAGACCATTGCTGACCGTCCTGTTATGAAGGAGATAATGAAGCTGCTTGAGACAGGTACAGTTAAGGGTGTGCTGGTTGTAGAACCACAACGTCTAAGCCGTGGAGACCTTGAGGACTGTGGACGAATTATCAATACCTTCCGTTACACCGGCACGCTTGTTATCACCCCTCAGAAAACCTATGATCTCACAAATGAATATGACCGCAAGTTCTTTGAGATGGAACTGACCCGAGGTAACGATTATCTGGAATATACTAAAAGGATTCTAAGCAGAGGACGTGAAGCCTCTGTTAAACAAGGTAACTTTATTGGTTCAATCGCTCCTTATGGCTATAAGAAGATTGTTGTCGGCTCCGGTAAAGACAAGTATCACAGCCTTGAAATAAATCCCGAAGAAGCCGACGCTGTACGTCTTATGTACGCTCTATTTATAAATGAAGGTTACGGTTTTGCCAAAATAGCCCATCGGCTTGATGAGCTTGGCTTCAAACCACGCAGTTCTGAGAACTGGCAACCTGCTGCCATTAAAGATATGCTTGAAAATCCAGTATACATCGGTAAAATTCGGTGGAACTGGAGAAAAACCCAGAAGCGTATGGCAAATGGTGAAGTTGTCAAGGTTAGACCTAAAACAAAAGACCCTTCCGAATGGATTCTTGTTGACGGAAAACACCCTGCAATCATATCCGAAGAACTATACAATGCAGCTCTAGAGCGCAGAGGTAAGAATCCTTGTGTCCGTAAATCCCTGGAGCTTACAAATCCATATGCCGGACTTCTCTTCTGCGGCACCTGTGGCAGGGCTATGTCACAAAAGCGATTTATAAATCGCCGTACCCATACCCAGTCGGTATGTGACAGCATGTTATGTAACAATCAAGCCAACTGTCACACTAAATCAGTTAAATACAGTGCCTTTGAGCAACGTGTGATTGAACTTCTCGAAGATGCCGTAGCTGATTTTGAGATTAAACTTAAAGATAATAATACAAATGTCATAGAACTTCATAGGGGTATTATTCAGAAACACATGCATGAACTTGAAAGATTACATGAAAAAGACATGCGCCAGAAGGACGCTTACGAAGATGGAATATACACTAAAGAGGAATATATAAAGCGAAACGCTCTCATACAGGAGCAGATTGCCAAAACCACCTCCGCCCTTGAAGAAGCGAAAACTTCAGCCCCAAAGGCTATTGACTACGCGGAGAAAATCAAGCGTTTTAATGACTGCATAAATGCACTCAAAGACCCTGATGTATCGGCACCTGAAAAGAATACGCTGCTTAAGAATTGTGTGAAAAGAATAGATTATTATAATGAGGGCGAATCAAAGCCGGGTGTTGGCAGGTACGTGGAGAATGTATTTGAATTAAATATGCTTCTCAATATGTAAAGACTTATTTTGAAGTAGTCTTTACTATATCCAACATCAATGTACCGATGAATTGGCGCATCTTGAGATAGTCGGTGCCATGGTTCACCAGCTCACACGCGACCTCACACCTGAGGAGATAGAGAAATCAGGTTTTGCACCATACTATGTCGACCATACGCTTGGTGTCTGGCCGCAGGCAGCGGGCGGAATCCCCTTCAATGCATGTGAATTTCAGGTAAAGGGTGACCCTATAACAGATCTTATGGAAGATTTAGCTGCCGAGCAAAAAGCAAGAAGCGTATATGATAACCTGTTGAGACTGATAAGTGAACCGGACATTGTTGAGCCGCTACGCTTTTTGAGAGCTAGGGAGATTGTTCACTTCCAGCGCTTCGGTGAAGCGCTCAACATCACGCGGGAGGGACTTGACGCAAAGAACTTCTATGCATTCAATCCCTCGATAGATACATGAAATAGATTAATGCAATATTCAAGATATCAGGGGCAAAAGGTCAGAAGTCCGATGCGAGCTTGCCTGCGTGAGGATTTTTGACATTGTGACCCGCCAAAAACATGGAACCACCGCTTTGCGGATAAGATATTACGGCTACATCATAACTGATGTGTAATAAACTTCTGCAAAACGGTGGTTTCTTATATGCTATTCATGTAAAAATCAACTGCTTTTATGTAAATTTTCACACTAAATTACTCATATTTTCTGCCGCAAATCGCACTAAACTACACAAATCCTTTTTTTCTACCTCCACAGCCCCAGCTATTTAATTATTTCCTAATTTAATTATTTTCTGTTCAATTATTTCTTATTCAGGAAATCATACTGCGACATATAAAGCTTGTAATACATTCCGTCCTTATTTTTCATAAGCTCGTCGTGGCTTCCCATCTCGACAATCTCGCCATGGTCGACATACATAATACATGACGAATTTTTGATTGTTGAAAGACGGTGGGCGATAATGAAGGAGGTTCTTCCCTTTAACAGCTCGTTAAGTCCCTTCTGCAGAAGTATCTCCGTCTCAGTGTCGATACTTGAGGTTGCCTCATCAAGTATGAGAATCTTAGGGTCTGCCAGAACAGCACGCGCAAATGAGATAAGCTGTCTCTGCCCTGCCGACAGACGGCTTCCGCGCTCATTAACCTCGGTGTAGTAGCCGTTCTCAAGCCCCATGATAAAATCGTGAGCGCACACGGTCTTAGCCGCCTTTATGACATCCTCATCGCTCGCCTCCATATTGCCGTAGCGGATATTGTCCATGATCGTTCCCGCGAATATGAAGCTGTCCTGCATCATCACACCCATCTGGGTTCTGAGGGATTTGATTGTAACCCTGCTGATATCTATTCCGTCGATGAGTACCTGCCCTGAGGTGAGATTGTAAAAACGGCTTATGAGATTGACTATGGTTGTCTTACCGGCGCCCGTAGGACCTACTATCGCATAGCTCTCTCCGACTCCCGCCTTGAAGCTTACATTCTTAAGGACAGGCACACCGTCATCGTATGCGAAGCACACATCCTTAAATTCAACCTCACCCTTAATCTCAGGCATAGGCTTAGCATCCGGCGCGTCCGTAACCTTGACCGGTTCATCTATCGTCTCAAATATTCTCTCAAGATATGAAACCGCGGTGAGCACACTGTTATAGAAGTTCGCAAGTGTGGTAATCGGCGCCCAGAATCTTGAGATATAGCCGGTAAATGCAACAAGTGTACCGACCGTCATAGCCGCATAGCCGTCCGTAATCCACGCGACACCCAGAACATATATGATTGCCGTTGTCACAACCGTGATTGTCTGAACCACCGGGTTTAGGAGGAAGTTATACTTGACCGCATTCAGCCATGATTTTTTTGACTCCATGTTAAGTCTGTTAAATATATCCGTGTTAACGTCCTCGCGGACAAATGACTGTGTGACACGGATACCGTTGATGCTCTCCGCTATGTAAGCATTCAGGTTTGACTGCTTATTAGACTGTATCTGCCAGGCCCTTCTCTGTTTTTTCTTGATTATCCACACAAGCGCAGCCAGAATCGGCAATCCGCACAGACACACCAGCGTGAACTGCACATTCAACATTAACATGAAAATTATAATGAATATAAGACTGCACATATCCGTTATAGTGTTTACAATACCGTTTGAGAGCAGGTCACTTAAGTTATTTACATAGTTGACCACACGCACCTGAATCTTGCCATGCGGCTTATCGTCGTAATAGGAAAACGGCAGCTCCTGCAAATGCACAAACAAATCACGGCGCAGTGCATGGATGACGCCCTGCCCGACCTCAGCCATCATCTTAATCTTGAATCTGAGTATGAGCACAACTATTACCGTCACGGCAAGCATCAGACAGCTCGCAACGATGACTCTCTGTGAAGCCGCTGCTTTGCTCATCGTGCCATGAATCGCGCACTGCTCAATCGTGTCCATTACATCCTTCAAAAATAGAGGATTGAGCATTGAAAGTGCGCTTGAGATAAGCATGAGCACTATAACTGTAATCAAGGTCTTTTTATAATTGCCAACATATTTTCCAAGACGTTTTAACTGGTTTAAATCAAATTTACTCTCCAAAGTCTCATCTATATCGTATTTATTCCTTGCCATATTTATCCTCATTTCCAGGTAAAAAACAAGCTGTCACACTTATATTTTACACCACATCTTTTTCCGGCAGCCTACCGTAAATAAAATACATTGAAAAATTCACAGTTTTACAACCGCCGGCAAAACAATCATTTTCTTCCTGACAAAACCGGATATCCGGGAGACTACGCCGCGTCATGCTCCCCATACTGGTGCATGAATACCGTATAATAATAGCCCTTCTTCTGTATAAGCTCATCATGATTGCCCATCTCAGCTATTTCACCATCTGAGAGAACTATAATCACATCAGCATCTTTTATTGATGAAATACGGTGTGCAATTATAAACACGGTCTCATACTCTATCCTTGCAAGCGCATCCTGAATCTGCGATTCCGTCTCCATATCCACAGCGGAGGTTGTATCGTCAAGCACAAGGATTGACGGCTCCTTAAGGAGCGCCCTGGCAAGTGATATTCGCTGCTTCTGTCCACCGGACAGTCCGACGCCTCGTTCACCCACTATCGTGTCATAGCCCTCAGGCATCTGCATGATAAAATCATGTGCATCCGCAATCTTTGCCGCCCACTCAACTCTCTCAAAAGGACAGTCCGGCTTCGCATAAGCTATATTTCCCTCGATTGTGTCCGAAAAGAGGAATACGTCCTGCATAGCCATTCCGATGCTCTGCCTCAATACTCTTAAATCCATGTCCTTGACATTCCTGCCGCCGACTAACACCTCGCCGCTGTCAGCATCATAGAAGCGGCACATAAGGTTGATTAGCGATGTCTTTCCTGCTCCGGTCGCACCGATAATTCCGACCTTCTGACCCGGTTTAACCTTGAAATTGATATTTTTAAGTATCTGTTCACCATCAATACTATATGACACATTTTTAAATTCAACGCTGCCCTCAGGCTTCTTCACATTCTCGTCAACCGGTCCTGTCACAGGATTCTTTATCTCAGGCTCCACCTCGATTGTCGCATATATCTTCTCAACCGATGTTGTAAAACGTTGCCAGTCATTTACCAGCCAGCCAGCCATACGAAGAGGTGCATCAAGCATCCACAGATATCCATTAATCATCGCCATATTTCCAAGAGTCATCTGTCCGTTTATAACCATAAGACCACCCGCAAGCATAAGCACAAAGGTGAGGAGATTGGCAAGAAGCTCAAATATCGGCACATGGCGCACCCATATCTTTGATGCCGCAAGCTCCGAATCCCTGTACTCCGTGTTCTCCGTGTCGAACTTTGAAATCTCATAGCCCTCCTTGGCAAATGCCTTGACCACTCTGTTACCGCTGATATTCTCCTGCGCAAATGCATTGAGGCTTGAAAAACGCTCCCTTACATTGCCGAACTTAGGCTTTACATTCTTAGACTGGATTATCGTGTTGATGAGTGTAAAAGGAAGCACCGCCAGCATGGCAAGTGCGATTCTCCAGTCGACAGTGAACATCATAAACAGCGATATCGAAAACAGCAGTATACATTCATAGGTTGAATAGCACACATACGACATAAAATGACGTATCGCCATCATATCTCCTGTCTGCCTCGACATCAGATCGCCAGTCCTGTGGCTGTTATAGAACGCAAAATCCTTTGCAAGCAGATTGCGGTACACATCGTCCCTCATATCGTAGAGAAGTCCCTGTGAACAGTTCTCAAAATTCCATAAAAATATAAATCGCAGTCCCGCCCTTAACAGCGTAACGCCTATCATAAGAAGCAGGAACCTCGGAAGCAGGTCAAGCCTTATATTGCTTCCGTCCCCTATGATGTCATCCACTATAAATCCTGTTATCCTGGGATTTACGATGGCAAGCACGGAGGTAATCGTGACCATGACAAGTCCGATAATCATTCTCCACTGGTACTTTTTAAAGTACGAATAAAACCATTTCATTGCCGTCATTTTCTTAAGTCCTCCAAACTCTCTGCTAATGCAGTCGTTTTCATATATGCTTCATGTCAATATTTATATGGACATTCCATATACACCGCACAACAGCAACATATGTTCTCTTTAGGTACAACCTAATATAATGACTTTTCAAACAAATCTCAATGATGTATACTGTTAAAAAATTGATTTTTTCTGCTTTTTACTTTTTGAAGCAGACTATACGGACTTCATCGTGAACTTCACTATATGTGGGTATAAAAGAGAGCGCTTTTCATTCTATACCCACATTAAGACTATTTTTTATGTACTTAGTCTCTGTTTTGGGTATTTTTTTTACATTTTTTAATTCCATACCCATAAAGTAACTAATTTTAAACTATTTTTGGGTATTTTTATTGTATTTAGTTATTTATACCCAAAATACATTTTCGAATGCTTATTTCGCCGACCTATAGGGGTATATTTAGAAACATCTGTACTCTATACCCTTAGACACATACGATATCTTGATAAATATTTTCTGTGTGTTCTATTATTAACTGCACAGGTAAGGTAATTGTAAAACGTGAATTTGCCGGTAAAATTGCACAACGTCCGGTTATCGCAAGTGCACATATCAACTATATTTATGGAGGAATATACATCATGTTAAAAATACGCTATATGGGCTATAACAACACCCACCCTGATGGAATCAATATGGAACGTCCCGGCGGAATGGGGCATTATCTCATGCTCCTTGTAAAAAGTGACGCGTACTTTGAATTTCCTGAGGAAACAATATACCAGCAATATTGCTGCGATGAGCATGAAAATAGAACAACCGCCGATGAACTTCTAAAGGGCAACCTGCCATTCGACAGGAATGCAAGGCACCCTGGGCTGATAAGACAGTACGTGAACACACCCGCCTTTATAATATACACAAAGGATGCGCCTATTTATTACTACAATGACAATGAATATGTGAATGACTGGATAAGCTTTGACGATGTTCCGGATGAGAATACATGCAAGGATGAGAATACACGAAAGGATAAGACTACATTCAAAAATAAGAATACATGCAAGGATATAAATAGAAATTCTTCCAATAATAGTTCAAATGCCGACACAGACAACTCAAGCAGCAGTAATGCTGCTACCGCTGGCAATGCAGATAATTATATAGATAATTCAATAAGTGATTTCATGCTAAGCCTCGACGTCCCGTTCAACCGACTCACGCTTCTGTCCGACTACACGGAGCTAAGCCAGCTCATCCGCGACCTAAGGCAGGAGTTCCACCAGACCGGCTCACACCATGAGGAGATTCTTGACGCGAAGCTTAGAACCATACTGTACAAATATAGCGATGCCTACCACCTTGAAACACAGCTCTCCGACAAGCTGAAGGTTCACAGACCGCTTTTCCATGAAATAAGAAACGGCATATACAGCCAGCACTCGCCCAAAAAGACGGTGAGTGAGCTGGCTGAAGCTGCCTCCCTGAGTGTATCATATTTCCAACATATTTATAAGGAGCTGTTCGGCGTCCCGGTAATTCAGGATATAATAAGAAGCCGCATTGAGCGTGCCTGCTACCTGCTCACCATGACGCCCGACTCTGTCGCGCACATCGCTGAGAGCTGCGGCTATGAGAATGTAGAGCACTTTAACCGTCAGTTCAAGGAGATTACGGGGTTCAGTCCGAATCAGTATAGGAAGAAGAAATAAGCACCCTTTTCCCCTCAAAAGCCAACCCATAATGCCGTATCCGCTCACACGGAATGCCTCGCGCAACCAGTTCTGCGTCATAGTTCTTATCCTCAATCTGATTGAGGGCGGACTGTGCCGTGGCTTCAAGCGTCTGCTCCCTGCCCGGATTGCGCACCTTGAACTCCATCACAATTGCGGGCAGATTATCCTTCTTCGGTATCAGCATAACGTCATATCTTCCGAACCCGCTCTCGCGGTTTGAACGCACTTCGTATCTTTCTGCCTGTTCAACCATAAGTCCAAGAACAAAGCCATGGTAGAATCTCTCCGGTTCACCAGATGAACTGTCTCCACCCACATCGAAGTAGCTGAATACTTCCATCGAAATTCTGTTCATATATGCATTCATGGCTTCAACATTCCCTGAAACCACTGCTGCAATAAATCTGTTATAGTTGGATGCCGTAGCACCGAACCACCCCTTAAACATACCCGAAAACATGCTCATAGTCTCAAGATTAGTAATCGACAGATGATACCAGGGCTCCAAAAGCTCTCCTCGATACTCTACCTCATCCACCTTGAGATACCCACCCGCAACCAGCAGACTCCATATCGCACTCTCATTCGTATCAAGCTGGTTAAACACAATCTGCTCATCGAAATTGACAACTATATCTCCTCCTCTTAAAAGCTCCTCCATAAGCTCCTTAATCTCCGCTGAAGCAGCCTGCAACAGACGGCTGACCAGCCCATTAGAGCTTGTGGATGCCCAATAAGGCGCAAGCCTCTTTTTATCTAAATAGCTGGTTATAGACCACGGATTGTAAATATCCTTATGTGGGCCAAACGTAAATCCGTCATACCACTTCTTGACCTCAGCCTTCTTATCAGACAACCCGAACATATCAAGCGAAGCAAATACCTCATCCTCTGTAAAGCCAAAGCAAGAACTGTATTCATCAGAGGTTGTGGTCACAACATTGAGGTTGTTGAGGTCGGAAAACATTGACTCCTTGGAAACCCTTGTAATTCCTGTCATAACAGCGCGCTCAAGATATGGATTGGTCTTGAAAGTGGCATTAAAAAAACTGCGCAGAAAAGCTGTAAATTCATCCCAGTATCCATGTATATATGCTTCCTGCATTGGTGTATCATATTCATCAAGTAATATAATTGTCTTTTTATTGTAATATCTCTCATAATAATTACATAGCTGTTTCAAACTCATAGAACACTCAGCATCATCCATACCTACATTTGTCTGTCTAAATTCTTGCTTTTCATCATCGTCAAATATAATACCGTTTAACAAAACACGGTTATTCTTGTATAATTCGGCTACCTTCATCTTCACCTGCCGCTTGGCGTCCTGAATATTATCCGCCTTGACATCTGCAAAGCTCAAAAATATTACCGGATATGTCCCCTGAATCTGCCTGTATGCCTCATCCTCCCACACTGACAAGCCCTCAAACAAATCCCCCCTGCCTGCATAACGATTAGAGAAAAAACATTCAAGCATGCTCATATTCAATGTCTTGCCAAATCGACGCGGACGTGTTATGAGTGTGACATCGTCCCCTGAATCCCACCACTCCTTAATAAAATCCGTCTTATCAATCAGGAAATATTTATTCTCCCTCATGTCCGCAAAATTCTGTTTACCGATACTAATTTTTTGCTGCATACTGTACCTTCTTTCACATTATGCTATAATATACATTTAACCGACATTTATTTGCAATTATTATGAATATAATAGCATAATGTATCATCTTTAGCAACACTTTTCAGGCTCTGCCGTCCCAATTCTCCAGCCTCTTTATATCCATTTTTTCCGACAGCGTTCTTAGGCATTGCTTCGAGAAACTCATACGCAAACGGACGCATATAGTCCGGGAGCTTGTCGGTGCATAACTGTCTCAGTCTTTTTTCTGCTTCGATTGTATCTTCACCTTCATTCAACACAACAAATGCCTTAAATTCAGAGCCCGTTCCTTTTTCATTGTGTGCGCTTACAACGCAGACCTGTGCAACCCTTTATCCTCCGCTATCGCCTCCTCAATAGGCTTTGGAGGAATTTTATATGCCAAGCCATTAGGACCTACTAGCAAAAATCTCTTCATCCGCCCGACTATGTACAAAAATCTGTCTCTGTCAATGCGTGGAGGTATTTTAATATGAGCACAATATCTGAAACCGTAGGAAAGAGACTGCGGATTAGAAGGACAGAATTAGGCTACAGTCAGGAATTGACATCTGAGAAGGCTGGGCTGCACCCGACATATATAGGACAGGTTGAACGTGGAGAGAAGAATCTTACAATCGAGAGTCTTGAAAAGATATGCAATGCGCTTGAATATCCCATGGAGGACTTATTTTTCAGAATCAACACCTTCGACCCACAGGACGTAACCGCGCAGAAGTGCTATGACCTTATCATTGAACAGCCGAAGAAGGAACACCAGAATATATACAAAATCCTTGATGCCATAATCAAATATAGACATGGAATAAGATAATGAGAAAGCCTGTACCATCTCCCGGTGGCACAGGCTCTTTTCATATATTCGTATTCCTTTTAATAATATTTCCTCACTTCGCTTCATCGAATGTCACTGTAATACTCGTTCCCTTGCCCGGCTCGCTAATTGATTCTAACAACCTGCTTGGCACAGTAACTCATTTATATACCTTATTTTTTCAATTTATACATTCGATTCCTATTTTCACCAATCGGCTCAATATTGTCCATCTTCGAAAGTATAACACGAGTTCTTTCTGCACTTAGCCCTATTATTTTCGCAATATCTTTGGCACTTGCTAATTCAGTTTGAATTAAGAAATCTCGTATCTTTTCCCTATGATTTTCCATTTTTGTCGTTTGTTTTTTATCGTTTGTTTTTATCGTTCGTTTTTCTGCAAATTCAAGTGACAAACACGTTCTATCCGGATTGTAGCTTTCCTCTATAACCGGAATTTGCCATCCTTCATTCTCCCAAACCTGATAAATATCCGGAATACCACTTCCAGCTCTTTCTCCAATACCAATCATATTAAACATCTTCATTAATGTTTTATTTCTTGGATCTGAAATACCACCACGAAGCATCTGTTTCTTACCAATACGGATACTACCTGGATTCTCGATAACCAGTTTGTCATCTTCCTTCTTAATCACAACACCACAAGGCAGGAAATAATCAGCATTAACTAAACAATTAACCAAAGCCTCTCGAACCGCCTTGTGAACCGGCGTATCATCAACTCTTGTAATACCTTCAAGTTTAAAAGGTTTCTTGATGTCTTTCGCAATCTTACTATTTACCCTAAAGAAGAAATCAAAAACATTGCCACTCCAATCACCTGAACTAGTGTACTGGCATATTGATATTTAGTTAAATATGCCAGTACACTAGGTTTACAACAGCTTCCGAATAGGAAGTTATTGTAATGCTAAATATCAATATGCCAGTACACTAGACTGCAAACGGTCTGTCCAACGTATTGTAGGATCAAGCCTCTCTCTGTAATCGAGGAAATACTCCGGGAACTCTCTGACAATATGATATTCTTCACCAAACATAAGCAATCCAGCTGTTGTAGGATGTAATTTACCATCTTCACCAACTCCTGCTGCACCTATTTTCTCCATATACTCTTCATCTGGTAAATTGTTAAATACATGCTCCGGACGATAACTCTTATGATGATTTCTGAATCCCTTTAAGGACTCTGTATTAATTGCTGAAATATCAAGCTGTTCAACAATCTTCATATCCTCTGTTTCATCAGCAGCATCACGAAGCATACACTTAATTTCTGATTTTGAACAATGATAATCTCCTTCCCAATCTCTACGGTAGCAACCACCAAACAAATCATTATTAATATAAACTGGTTTCTGTTCGCGCTTAGCTTTTGGAACATAGATAACCAAAATAGTATCTCCACTTACATCGTAAGATTCCACATTTTTATCTGATAACAAATTAATACTTACCTTCTTGGTGTCATGAATTGTATTCCAGAAATTTCTCTTTAGTTTATCTGCATTCTGCAAACCGGTAGTATACCAAGTTCCATCTTGACGTTCACCTACGCCAAGGATAATTACTCCACCATTAGAATTAGCAAATGATGAATATGACTCCCATAATGCTATAGGCAATCCACCTTCTGCCTTTTTCACTTCTCGGCAGTTATCTTCATATTTATCAAATTTTGATAAATCAAATAAATCTGACATATGAGATTCTCCGTCACTTTCCTTTATACATATAAACAAACAATCAACTAATATCAATTTGATTTTTCAGCCTACTCCGCTTTTTTTAAGCCTACTTGCACTGTATCACCATTTACGATAATTGAACATTTTATCAACATACCATTTGCGACAAGCAGTTGTAACTGTTTTTCTTCACTCATTGTAGATTTGCTTCAATATATGACTTATCTATCCTGTACTTCTTCATACGATGGCAGTCCCTCAAACATTCCTCCTAAATACATCTTCTCAACATTCTGTGCTTCTCTTGGTTTAAACTGCGAAATTCTTTTTACGCAGCTTCCTTTGGCATCCATAAATGTCAAAAGATTAATTTGATCCGGTCTAAAAATGGAATTGGAAAACAGATTGGTGTCATGTGAGGTAACAAACATCTGTGAATTTGAAGCTTTTTCCATGAAAAACTTTATTATTCTCTCTGCCAGTCTGTTGTGCAGGCTGTTTCCAAACTCATCAATCACGAACATTCCCGGCTTTTCAATAACACATATTAAGTCGGGCAGCATATCGGCAAACACCTGATTTCCCTGTGACTCTCTGACGATTGCATTCGGTGTAGGAAAGCTTTTTCGTTTTAAAAAGACCGTCTTATTATCCGAACCCACCGACACCTTAACGCCTGCACCTTCACTCTCAGAGCCATACTCAACAACAAAGTCATAATGAAAATCTTCAAGATATTTGTTTATGTTTTCTACACCATTCTCCTCGGCATATTTACTTATTGTGTCCCCTAAAAGAGCATCTTTATGGTATCCGTCAATGACATATGAATTTTGCAGATATTCCATCAGTGCCCTGAGCGTAGGCTCCTGCGGAAATCTTCCTGTATTAAACGAGGCTGTTCGCAAAAACAAAGTGTTCGCATCAAGCTTATCATCAATAGTTATACTCTCTCCAATTCTTAATTCTCCAGCATTTCCGTTTCTTTTAAGAACCGAAATGCTGTCAATCAATACTTCCTCCGAGATGCTTCCAATTCTCCCAGTATTCTAGCACTAAGTCATTAAATTTATTTTT
>UMAG01003028.1_pt1 | contig 49345 bp, 41 predicted proteins | sample 1963651 | NCBI WGS metagenome assembly UMAG01 (sample SAMEA4835910, study PRJEB28245) | human gut metagenome | biome: gut microbiome; material: fecal sample | place: Denmark | collected 2008 | reverse complement strand
CTCTGCTTTCCCGCGGCTCCTCAGGTGAACTCAGTTCACCTCTACTTTTCCGCTGCTCCTCAGGTGAACTCAGTTCACCTCTACTTTTCCGCGGCTCCTCAGGTGAACTCAGTTCACCTCTACTTTCCGGCTGCTTCTCAGGTGAACTCAGTTCACCTCTACTTTCTCGCAGCTCCTCAGATGAACTCAGTTCACCTCTACTTCCCGGCTGCTTCTCAGGTGAACTCAGTTCACCTCTGCTTTTCCGCGGCTCCTCAGGTGAACTCAGTTCATCTCCGCTTTCCCGCAACTCCTCAGGTGAACTCAGTTCACCTCTACTTTCCCGCGGCTTCTCAGATGAACTCAGTTCACCTCCCCCCTATTCACAATTCATTATTTTAGGCTTTTAAATAATGTCGACAATTTTATAGCAAATGCCGACACTATTTTTGTAGACATGGATACTATCTTACGATATAATATAAATATAGAGAACACATTACCGGTAATTACCTCTAAATAACTTACCTAATTGGAGGATAAATAAAATGTGTAAAGTAATTTCAATCATCAATAATAAGGGAGGGGTAGGCAAAACTACCTCTACAGGTATAATTGCTCAGCTGCTCGCCTATCTTGGAAAGCATGTATTAATTGTAGACCTCGATTCACAATCAAATCTATCTATGATGTTAGGTCAATATGAGGAAGATAGCCAGGATGTAATAGAGGGACTTGTCATTCCTGAACATCCCAATATAGCGGAGCTTTTTAAGTACAGATATCGTGACCTTGGAAATGTTACTAAACTTATCAGGCACACGTCAGTGCCTAATCTTGATATCATACCATCAAGTAAACGACACAAAAATACGCAGCTAAATATTGCTAAAAATGAAACCGGAAACAACAATGTTATCTTAAAAAGAGCTCTTTCACTCATTCGTGATAGTTACGATTTTATTCTAATAGACAATGCCCCTGCAAATGACATTCTCACAGTCAACAGTCTTTTTATCTCCGACCTCGTCATTGTGCCTGTAAGGCTTGAAGGATTTTCTTACAAAGGGCTTCGAGAAACCATCGATACATTGCTGTACATAAAAAATGAACATGATATTGAAAGTATTAAATTTGGCGGTGCTTTTATTACCCAGGCGGAAATAAATACGAATATATATAAAGCACTCAAGTCCAATTATACCGATGAGCTTGGCGGACGTTTTTATGAAACACCAATTAGAAAAGATATTCACATCAGCGAACTGGAAACTAATTTTACCCCGCTGCTTGAGTATTGCCCTAATACCAATGCCGTTTTTGATTACAGCAATTTAATCCTTGAACTTGGCATACTCGATGATAAAACATCTGCAATGCTCCGCCGCTCAATAGGCGCATAAGGTATGAGGTGAACTGAGTTCACCTCACTCACACATGAAAACATTTCAGGTGAACTCAGTTCACCTCATCTACAGAAAGGATATAACAATATGGCAAAACAAAAGTTTAATTTTCAGCTGACTAATCCAGCAGCTCAACCTGTGGCCGTTTCCGGCGAACAGGGCACCAACGCCGGCACTGTTGCCTCCATAGTGCAACGTCTTGATAATAATGATAAAAATCCGTTTGAGATTAAGCTGGTTCCCCGCAGCCGGATTCGCATGAATAAAAAGAACAGCTATCCTATTGAGGATATAGACTCTCTTGCAAAGTCAATTTTAGAGTTCGGCTTGCAGCAAAACCTCGTAGTTGTTTATGAAAGCGAAGAGGATATATACATAATTGAGACCGGTCACCGCCGTGCCACAGCTCTCAATATGCTGATTGACAAGTATTCCGGCAATACAGATTATCCGGATTATGACTTATATATGAAGAATGTAGCTCCTTATGAAAAAGGATTTCCATGTAGGGTAATTTATTTAGAAGATGGAATTGAGTATGATGTATCTGGTGACACTGACTTGTCAACTATACCCACAAGCGTCATAGACAGCGAAATCCGTTTATATATTACGAACGAAGAGATAAGAGCAAAAAATCCGGCAAGAACAGCTCAGGCTATAGCAAGGCTCAAACAATTGTATGACGCTAAAAATGCAGCACTCAACCATTCTGATAAAATAAACGTAAATAGTGAAATAGCCGAAAACCTCAATATCAGTCCCCGCCAGGTGGCAAAGTACAACTCTATTGAAAACCTCATTCCTGAATTGCGAAGCTTATTTATCAACAACAATATCACATTATCAAGCGCATCCGGTTACGCACAGCTCACACCCGATGACCAGAAGCAGATATATCAGATTTTCAAAACACATGAAGACCTGAGTACCCGACAGATAAATGAACTTATTCAAAGCAACCAGGAACTTAATCAACAGATTAAAATACAGGAAGCTGCAATTGAAAATTTATCATCCCCCCATAACTCGACCGGTGATAATAATGATGAAGTTATTAAATTAAAAAAACAAATTGATGACCTGAAATCACAGCAAAAAACTATATTAACCGAAAATTCCGAACTAAAATCGCAAATGCTAGCTAAAAGAAGTCTAAAAATCACATACGATTCTTTAGTTAGTCTATCTTCACGTTTTATCAAAGAAGCCACAGAATACTCCGCTTCTAAGCTATCCTGCGATTCAGCAAAGCTTGATAAAGCACTCTCACTGCTTGTTGAAATATCTGAACTGGATTTATTTTAAACAGGAGATGAGGTGAACTCAGTTCACCTCATCTCCTGCTCTGTATATATCTATGTATTTTTTTATAATTTGAAAATTTCTTGAGCACTTCCATACATCATAATCACCAATGACATATAATCTGTATTTCGCCCGCGTTACTGCAACATTTACTATATTATCATTCACCCAGTTGACAGCTCCAATTGAGTTTTCGTCGCAGCCTAGTAAGAAGATAACTTCGTTTGCTCCCTTACCCTGAAATGTATGCACAGTACCGCAATGCGACTTAATCCAATCATCATGATATTTATATTGGCATATTTCATCAGATTGTCTCAGTAATTTTTTCATCTCGTCGGCAACACTCTTAAATGGTGAAATAATGTATATATCAGGCAAAATCTCCTGCTTATGCAAACTTTCTATCACCATGCTAAGGGCCTTTATTCCCTGTTCTCTTACATAATGGTTCTTATTACCTTTTTCCGAACCGGTAACCTGGAACCACTTGGAGTCTTCATACAATAAGGTTGCCTTTACATCCTCTTTAGGTTGTGCTGTTGCGTTAATCATAGTCCAATTATATGCTATTTCATTGGATATAGAAAACATTGGCTCTATACAACGCCTATGTACAATTAATGGACAGCCAACCCATGCCAATGCCTTTTCTCCAGCATGGCATGTTTCTACTTTTCCACCATATTTATTTAATCTATCAGCAAAAGTTTGTATTGATATTGCTTTATTGTGATATTCTAAGTCTACACCATCACCAACAATATTATATATACAATCCGGAATTGTAACTACAGGCTGAATCTGCTTTGGATCACCCACAACTAATGCTTTCTTACATCTCCACAGCGCTCCTACTGCCAATTGAGGTGCTGCCTGACCTGCCTCATCTATTATAAGCGTCCCTAAGCTCTTTGGAGTTGTAACAACATTAAGCAAACTCTGAACAGCAGCAAATGTAGTGGATATAACCGGCGTCAATAGGAATAAACTTTTAAATGCTGACGTAAAAGCCTCCCTTTTATCTCCGATTTCAAATTCATAAGGCTTATTATTCGTGTCATTTACTGCCTGCCATATCTTCGCAAGGAGGCGAAAATTAGTAAACATCGCGGTCGATGACATGACAAACCACTTATGGAGCTGCAATGCTTCGTAAAACAGTTTTTCTCGTGCCTCATCATATCTTTTACTTGTATAAAATGACGATTCCTGTACATCCTTTTCCAATATGTTATCGGGCGAAATTTCCGACAATGTTTTAATTCCTAAAATCTCATGCTTTTCGTGGAGCATTTCCATATTCTTATTACATATCTCTTTTTCCTGCATTGCCGAATCTAATTTTTCACATATCTCTTTTAATTCGTCTTTCTTTTTTTCTGATTTAGCCAAAATGTCGCTATAACTCTTATCAGCTTCACCCAAAGTAGCTCTGAGCACCATGAGCTGCTGGTTATGCTCCTCCAGTTCCTGTACCTTCAATGTTTTTTTATCTGACAGTTCGGCTATATATACATGCTTTTCGCTATGAAAACGCTTCGGCCACAAGCGTTCCCATAATTTCAGCTTGCCTTCCCACTGTATTATTTCCTCCCTCAATTTTTTTACCACTTCTTCCAGCTCAAAGCATTGATTTTTTAACTGCTCCTCCTGCTGTTGCACATTTCCAAGCTTTGAAGCTGCATCCGTAAGTAAATTATCGATATCATTTAACTCGTTTTCCGCATTTTTCCTCTTTTTGCTCAATTCATCAATCCGACCTTCAAGTTCTTTCAATTTCTCCGCTATCTTTTCCTCATACGGTACAAGACTGACTATCTCATCTTTATAAACATTTACTTCATTCAACTGCTTTATAAATCTGTCCTTTGCCTCCTGAAATTTGAGGTAATTAGAACGTATGCTTTCATTATCTGTATATATTATATTTTTTAATACATCATCGCAAAACCTTTTTATGTTCTTTCTATTGCCAAGCGGTACTGATATCAAGCCCCAGGAATCGTTTCCAAAAATTTTCTGTGCTAAATCTGTAAAATAAATTTCCTGAAGATTATTTTCTTTTTTATAATCTGTACTCCCATCATCCCTGACTTGTTCCAGTATTCCTGTATCAAATAAACCTGTCATAGTTTTGCCCGCAACCACATCACTTGCTTTAGGCAGCTCTTTGGTTATATTTTCTACTGCATTATTATTTGATGACGCTACCAGCATTATAAAATCATCAAGTGATTCATCCGGTTTAAAGTACTTTGTAGTATATTGGTCATATTTACCATTTAATTTACACTCTGTGAAAGCGTCATCAGCACTTCTATATTCTGTAAGCCGCATTGCCCTGTTAACAATATTATCGACTATAACCTCCTTGAGCAATGTAGTCTTTCCAGTCCCAGGAGGACCATTCACTGAAAAAATAGTCTGTGCGTCAATGTCTGTGTCATTATTGCTATTTACGTTTGCAATGTTTATTGCAATCTGTTGCATTAAGGCAGGATTGTATCTCGATGGCCACTTTCCAAGTGAATATAACTCCGGACAACTCGCATCCTTTATCAATTCAAAATCATCCTTGATATTTAAGTGTTCCTCATTTATTTTTAATGCTGTAATATACTGGACTATATCATTATTACCATCAATATGGCTACTTACCATTTCAAGATCTTTTATAATGTGGCTCTGTTGAAGATTTGTGTAGTCTACGCTATCTGCATTGTATCCATTGTTATTTCTATCGTTCCTGATTCTATCATATATCATAATTCCCATATCAGCACGAACAATTTCTTCTCTCTGGATAAACCCACATAGTCTTCCGGTAAGTTCATCATATATATGTTCTATTCTGCTTTCTATTGATATCTCTTCGCGCCTCAGATAATTTTCATAATCCATTTTTAAACGATACAGCTCCGATGGCTGCATTTCCTTTACATTAATGGACTCATTATTGATGCACTCATTAACCGCCCATATAAACGGTGATATATCAAAGCTTTCTTCAATATAATTTCCGTGACGCGTTATTTTTAAAGCAAACAGACACACAAAACCATTCTTTATATCAGTTTCTGTATCTTCAACATGCAGCTTACTACATAATAAATCGTATATATTCTGAATTTCAAATTTTCCGTAGCATATATCAATATCACCGCTGATTTCAACATGCGTGGCATAGGTCTCCCTATCTTTTTTAAGAATATCCGATATTTTTTTGCCCTTTGTAATTTTATCACATATTAACCTATGTATTATTTTATCACTTTCTTCAGTCCTAACATCCGGAAATGGATTCGGTATTAACATCTCCAACGCAGTCCAATAATCCAAAATTTTTTTTACTTCTTCATTTTGCATTTTAAATATTCCTCATGTCATTTTGTTGCTTATATATAAACTTCATTAAAATAAATTAAATTTTTTCTTGCATTTTTCTAGCATTTTATGTAAGATGTCCTTGTATCGAAAGTGGACAAAATAAGCATTTTGTCTACTTTCAAAAGGCATAAAAAAAGTACTTTTTGTATCTTATATAATCTCATATTTCCGGTTGTGTCTCCATCATTTCCAGCTGCTGATTTTTAAGTTCATTTCCGATTTCCGATATATATTGATTTATATTTCCACCTTTTGTGTAGGCTTGTGCAATATCCTCAAGCTTCCATATCCTGCCGGTAGACTTGACCAGTTCACTTAAATTATCCAATACAGCTTCAGTTAGACGAAGTCCATTTTCACTAAGAGCCGTCTTGAACTGAGCATATGCCACCTGCACACGCATTTCAGTTAAAACTTCCGGTTCGTCTGCTGAAACACCACTATGCTCATTCCACCTATCCTCAATATATTCTACAACATTATCAAGATAACTGCTTTCCTCTGCCGTAATGTTCCTGTTATGTTCATGCTGCAGCACTGTACCGGGATGTATATCGGGAGTATCAGTCATTCGGTATAAACATTCTGATTTTCTGTTTTGAAGAGAAATATCATCAAACACGCCCGACTTATATACCTTCTCAATACTCTCGACAATAGCATTAACTGTATTGTCATGCTGCAGCTTTGTTGTCATTCTTGGTGTAGTACCAATTTCTTTCATTCTCTCATACCGTTCAATCGTACCAACATATGACAGTATCGGGGGCACAGCCATAACAGCAAGCTCCACATGATATCCTCTGCTCTTTAACAGCTCTGCTGTTCTTATTGGCACAGCCGATGTTCTAAGTGTACCTTCAATGATAAGATTATATTTTTCTCTTGAAAGCTCATCTATCAGTCTTTCTGTTACCTGCGACGAAAACTTCTGTGTATAATCCACATAATCATCACCGTATTGAGCATATAGCTGGTTGAAATGAGGGTGCAGCTTTCTAAAATCATCCCCCGAAATGACCGCGGTGCCCTTATCAGCTATTAAGCTTTCAAAATGTTTTATCATGCTTGACTTTCCAGCACCTGGCTGTTCACCCAAAATAACAGCTTCCGGCTTTTCTACTGGTTCTTTTTGATCAACTGCAATCTGTTTAATTTTCTGATAACGTCTATTGAACTCATGCATCGTATATTCTGTAAAATCTTCCATACATCTATCCCCTGCATGCTACCAGCTTTTTCAATGTCTCATTTACCATCTGAAGCTTTCCCCTTACAATATATGCCTGTTTTAATGTATCAATTTTATATACGCCATTATACAATTTGCAAACCTCATCTGAAATCGCTTCAGCAAATTTATCATCCGGATTGTTTTCTTTATATCTGATTAAATCTGCACATATCCCGGCAGCAAACTCCCTAAGTACTTCTATCTCTTTTACAACCTCATAATCTGTCATATCTAAACCTCCTAAAAAATATTTGTATTCTTCTGTCATATTTCCCATAAGACTGTTTTGTTAAACTTTTAAATTTTATATAGTACCTTACTTTTCTTCCCACACATATACATATAATGCTTTTGTCATTTCGTTACCATAATAATTATAACACGGAGTATGTCAATATGAAAGAAAAAACATTACCTTGAATTTATATACGATTCCTCCGTTTAGATTATTTCTTAAGCATGTCACCCATAGCTTCATCTGTCATTTGAGCATATTGATAAACATCATACAATGGCGCATAATTATATCTCCCGAAAGCGCGAAATCTATATCTGCCTACCTTTTTTAGGATACCTTTTTTTTCCAGACGTTTTACGTCCTTATGTGTAATATTAAAAGTAGCCTGATATACCTGGCTGCTAACTCCTACTCCAAACATTTCAGCCAATTGCTTATATTCAAAACCATTATTGATAAGCTGCTCAAACACTTCTTCTTTTTTCTTTTTTTCATCACACTCAATACCGGCAGAATTGCATAATAAAACAAGCTGCTCTTTAAATGCTAAGCTCTGAGTCCCCGCATTCTTACATATTTCCGCTTTAACATACTCATCCACCGATAAATTCTCACCCCAAAAATTAATGTTTCTCATACAATTCCCCTCTCTTCCCAGCCTCCGCCAAACATATCATACTGAACCTCCTGCTTGTAAAAATGATTTTTTGTGTTTGGCGCAAAATAGAGCGCTGTCAGTAAATAAGCGCGAATATTCTTTATTTTTGTAGTCACATTTTGCATTGAGATTATGACATACTCAAGATGGCTGTCATTAAGCTTCAGGAATTTTGCCTTGACAAGCGCATAAGGGTAATTCTCGCCACCTATTTTTATAGTCTTTCTACTGACACAAACGGTATCACAAATAAGCTCATACAGTTCATCATACAGCTCCCTATCCTGACCTGTATCATGCTGGATATGATAATCATATCTGATATTCTGCTTAATCTGCTCTATGTACGCTTCTACATCATCGATACTATGGACAGAGCTCACTTGAGGTATATTTTTATCGCAGAGGTGAACTGAGTTCACTTGTAATTTGTCATTATGCAGAGGCGAACTGAGTTCACCCGATATGTCAATCCGATTTTTAATTTCCGAAATTCTGTCATTGCTGTTATTATCTGTATTATCTGATAGATGGATAGATGGATTAATATTATTAATATCAGTATAATTAATATTAATATAACTAGAATCCAAATTTTGAACCTCCTTAAGTACAGAATTTGGATTTCCAGAAGTCCGATTATTGGATTTGCAGAAGTCTAAATTTTGGATTTCTGGAAGTCTGCCTTTTGGATTTCTGGAAGTTTGATTTTTGGAAATCCTGAAATCCAAATTTTGTACTTCTGTGAAAACATCGGTATTATCAGACTTTTTTTCGTCATCCTCAATAGGATCAGCAGCACATGCTGTGACAAAATTTTTTACATAAATAATATCAGGTCTTCCTAATCCCTGCCTTTTCTTCTCAATAAGCCCAATGCCTTTTCTATTGTCAAGTTCAGACATAATCTTGGTGCAGGTTCCATGAGAGCACCCTAGATCATTCATGATTTCCTCAACTGTATAATAGATATATGCTCTGTTATCCTCATCAAACCATCTGTTTTTTACTGATAGCGACATTCTATCCAGCATAAGTCCATACAGGAGCTTAGCATCGCTGCTAAGCCCTTTAAACCGCTTGTCCTTAATTAACAGACGCGGAACACGGTAAAACGAAAACTGTTCCGCTTCAATTCCGTAATAGTAGTCAAAAACAAATCCTTCTCCCATGTTCATCATCCCTCAACATTCATGTTTTCAATTATAGCTTCATGTCCACTGTTTTCCTGCTCTTTTATTTCCTGTTCTTTAAATGCCTCAGCCAGTTCCTCTACACACTCTCTTATTTCATCATTTGCATAGCCCTTACTCTCATAAAGCCTATGCACATCCGCTACGCTGTTATCAACTCCGGTAAGCTCATTTAAACGCAGCATTCTCTTAATTATATTTTCATCAGCGATGTAGCCATCCTCTGCGACACTCATACTTATAATTTTGCGATCCTTTTCAAGCAGCTCTTCCAGATACCGCTTATTCATGCTTTCAAGATTATTACATAATTTATTTACCAACTGCATTGTGTCATTCAAATTTTCTATTTCTTTCATCAACTTTAACCTATCCTCTAATAATCCATGTGTGTTCAGTTGCTGTGCAATTTTTGTCATTGCGCAAATCTTGTCCCCAATGCTCTCTCCTTCATAGGTATTGAGCATTCTCTCTACAGATTTAGTAATTCGACATGTTATTTTTACCTCTCTCTTTTCACTTCCCTTCACACGTATCACATCCTCTCACACATTTTTCTATGTCAATATAACATCTAAAAAACCGGTTGGTACCACTATTAGAATAAACATCAGAAACACTCATTACGCTGAATTCCGGCATGTTCTGTACAAGCCGCTGAAAAAACGCAATATCTTCTCGTGTACCCATTAATCTGATCTTCAACATAATTAATCTCTCCCTCCCAGCATTGCATATAATTTTTTATTATATGTAACATACTCCGGATACCGGAGCTGTATCGCCTGCCAGAAGAAAGGCGCATACGAACAGCAAAACAACTCACTCACACTATAATTCTGGCATTCCTCTATTTTCTGCCTTGTGCATTTAACACTGGGCATTCCATCACAATACAGATTAAAAGCCATTCTTATCACCCTGGCACTTCCGCTTGTCACCCAACCTTCATGTATACATGCCGGTTTAACCAAGCCGCTTTTAAAATCATAAATCCTGTCTATGTGCTGTCTGGTATCAGCATTTATTCCTAAGCAGTATACCAATGCAATATGATACTCATCCTTATAACGCACCTGTGAAAGCTTCTCATAAAAGAAGCTCTCATGTGCTTCACTTATAAAACTTATTTTCTTTTCACTTTCTGTATTGTTTTTTGCTCCTATCGCTGTACCCATGTGTTTTCCTCCAAAAATCTTTATTCTTCTTTAAGCTGTTTTAAATTCTATCTTGATAATGCAGTAAAATTACGATATTATAAGTCAAAAGATATTCGCCATAGATAAATCTATAAGGTAGCAAATAAAGTAAATAAAACTTTTATAATTTTGCCTATTCCCTTTTTTGCTTTATGTGTTATAATATTGTCAAAATAATAACAATATCGGAGGTATTCTTATGTTAGTTACAGCTAAAGAAATGCTTGAAAAGGCAGTTGCCGGTCATTATGCAGTTGGTCAGTTTAATATTAATAACCTTGAGTGGACTAAGGCTATCCTTACAACAGCTCAGGAGCTTAATTCCCCTGTTATCCTCGGTGTTTCCGAAGGTGCCGGAAAATATATGGCAGGCTACAAGACCGTAGTTGGCATGGTTAACGGAATGATGGAAGAGCTCAACATCACTGTTCCTGTTGCTCTTCACTTAGACCACGGCTCATACGAAGGATGCCTTAAGTGTGTAGAGGCAGGTTTCTCATCAATCATGTTCGATGGTTCCCACTACCCTATCGAGGAGAACATTGCAAAGACTAAGGAATTAGTTAAGATTTGTGCTGATCACAATATGTCCCTTGAGGCTGAGGTTGGTTCTATCGGCGGTGAGGAAGACGGCGTAATCGGTATGGGTGAGTGTGCAGACCCTAACGAGTGTAAGGCTATTGCAGACCTTGGCGTAACAATGCTTGCAGCAGGTATCGGTAACATTCACGGTAAGTATCCTGCTAATTGGAAGGGACTCAGCTTCGAGACACTTGCAGCAGTTAAGGAGCTTACAGGTGATATGCCGCTTGTTCTTCACGGTGGTACAGGCATCCCTGCTGATATGATTAAGAAGGCTATCTCTCTTGGTGTTGCCAAGATTAACGTAAATACAGAGTGCCAGTTATCCTTCGCAGATGCTACACGTAAGTACATTGAGGCAGGCAAGGACTTAGAGGGCAAGGGCTTCGACCCTCGTAAGCTTTTAGCTCCTGGTGCAGCAGCAATTAAGGCAACTGTAAAAGAGAAGATGGAGTTATTCGGCTCAGTTGGCAAGGCTGAATAAAAAAAATAAGTTTTTTTTAAAAAAGGGCTTGCAATTTTGTGAGTTATAGTTTATTTTATTAACATAAATGATGTCTTGTAATACTAAAGCCAATATTTAGGGAACAAGGTCATATATTCGTGTGAGTGAACAAGGGCGTTCCGTTTATTTGGAATGCCCTTTTTTTATGCATATATGTCTAATTATAGATATAAATAACAGACATATAGTTCGGATAAAATACAATCCACTGTACATCCTGATGCATAATCACCACGAAAAATTTATAGCATGAAAGGAATGGAAAAGAATGAGCAATATCAATGTAGAAGAAATTTTTGGCGAAAATGTATTCACAGTTGGTAAGATGAGAGAGCGCCTTCCTAAGAAGGTATTTGCAAATCTCATGAATGTTATGAACAAGGGTGGCGAGCTGTCAATTTCCGATGCCGATGTTATCGCAAAGGCTATGAAGGACTGGGCAGTCGAAAAGGGTGCAACACACTATACCCACTGGTTCCAGCCACTCACAGGTATCACAGCTGAGAAGCACGATGCCTTCGTCACACATCCTGATGCAGACGGCAAGATGATTATGGAGTTCTCCGGCAAGGAGCTTATAAAGGGTGAGCCTGATGCTTCTTCTTTTCCGTCCGGTGGCTTAAGAGCTACATTTGAAGCCAGAGGCTATACGGCTTGGGACTGCACATCACCTGCATTCGTTAAAGAGGATGCAACAGGTGCCATCCTCTGTATCCCTACAGCTTTCTGTTCCTACAAAGGTGAGGCTCTTGATAAGAAGACCCCTCTCCTTCGCTCCATGGAAGCAATAAGCGAGCAGGCTCTTCGTATTGTAAGACTTTTCGGCAACACAGAGGCTACCAAGGTTACAGCATCTGTCGGTCCTGAGCAGGAGTACTTTATTGTTGACAGAGAAAAGTACCTTGAAAGAAAGGATTTAATCTATACCGGACGTACTCTCTTCGGCGCACCTGCTCCTAAGGGTCAGGAGCTTGAGGACCACTACTTCGGTTCTATCAAGGAAAGAATCGGCGCTTATATGAAGGACATCAACATTGAGCTCTGGAAGCTGGGCGTAACAGCTAAGACACAGCACAATGAGGTTGCCCCAGCACAGCATGAGCTTGCTCCTATATATGAGACAGCCAATGTCGCAGTTGACCACAACCAGCTTGTTATGGATGTTATGAAGAAGGTTGCCACACGTCATGGTCTTGCATGTCTTCTCCATGAGAAGCCATTTGCAGGTGTCAATGGTTCAGGTAAGCATGACAACTGGTCCATCGTTACGGATAACGGTGTCAACCTCATCGACCCGGGTGATACACCTAACGAGAACCTTCAGTTCCTGCTTGTGCTTGCCTGCATAATGAAGGCAGTCGATATACACGCTGATCTGCTCCGCCAGTCCGCTTCCGATGTAGGAAACGATCACAGACTTGGAGCTAACGAGGCACCTCCTGCAATCATTTCAATGTTCCTTGGCGACCAGCTTGAGGATGTTGTCAACCAGATTATAGAGACAGGTACAGCTACACACAGCATTGAGGGCGGCAAGCTTCTCACAGGTGTTTCAACACTTCCTGATTTTGCAAAGGATGCTACCGACAGAAACAGAACTTCACCTTTTGCTTTCACAGGCAACAAGTTCGAGTTCCGTATGGTTGGCTCCGCCGATTCAATCGCAAGCCCTAACACAGTTCTCAACGCAATTGTTGCGGAGGCATTCTGTGAGGCTGCGGATATTCTTGAAAAGTCCGACGATTTCGACAAGGATGTTCATGAGTTAATCAAGAAGTACATGACTGAGCATAAGAGAATTGTCTTCAACGGTAACGGTTACTCAGATGAGTGGGTAGCTGAGGCTGAGAGAAGAGGACTTCCTAATATCAAGTCCATGGTAGACGCTGCAAGTGCTCTCACAACAGATAAGGCTGTCGCGTTATTTGAGAAATTCGGTATCTTCACAAAGGCTGAGCTTGAATCCCGCGAGGAGATTACATACGAGACATACACCAAGTATATCAACATAGAGGCTCTCACGATGATAAGCATGGCATCCAAGCAGATTCTTCCTGCTGTCATCAGCTACACAACTGAGCTTGCTAACTCTATCGCTTCCGTAGAGGCTGTAGGCTGTGACGCAAGTGTTCAGAAGGAAAGACTTGAGGCAGTTACAGTTGAGCTCAAGGCTATGAATGCCGCTCTTGAAAAGCTCAAGGCTGATCAGGCTAACGGTGAGAAGGAATGCGCTAAGTGCACAGCCATTTACTATCATGACATAATTATGTCCGATATGGCTGCTCTTCGTGCTCCTGCCGATAAGCTTGAAATGCTTGTTGACAAGGACTTCTGGCCAATACCTACTTATGGAGACCTTCTCTTCGAGGTATAAATTTTTACTTGACTTTTTAAAATTGTATATGATAGAATCCTAATTATCGAGTAGCCAAAGGCGTAAAACCAGATTATGGGTTTACGCCTTTTTCTTTTGCTCAAATATGTAAAACGGAGGAAAATCTAATGGATGAAAATTTATCCGAAAAAAATATCAAGGAGAACAAGATGGGCACTGCCCCGGTCGGCAGGCTTATGCTCTCCATGGGAATACCCATGATTTTGTCAATGATGCTTCAGGCACTTTATAACATTGTCGACAGTGCGTTTGTCTCCAATATGGCAGACAGCGGTGAAGCAGCCCTCAACGCACTCACACTCGCATTTCCTGTTCAGATGCTCATGGTGGCAATCAGCATAGGAACCGGAGTCGGTACAGGTGCACTTCTCTCCAAAAGTCTCGGACAGGGTAATCGAAAAAAAGTCAACCAGACCGCCGGAAATGCTATTTTTCTCGGTGCGGTGATATATCTTGTATTTTTGTGCTTTGGAATATTCGGGGTAAACGGCTACGTGTCAACACAGACAAGCAATCAGCAGATTAAAGCGATGGCAATACAGTATCTTCGTATATGCAGCATAATCTCCCCCGGAATTGTATTTTTCTCAATGTTTGAAAAGCTTCTGCAGTCCACCGGAAAATCACTGTACTCGACCATTGCCCAGATAAGCGGTGCCGTTGCCAATATTATACTAGACCCGCTTCTCATATACGGAATAGGTATATTCCCTAAGCTCGGTGTAGCCGGAGCTGCCTACGCTACCGTGATAGGTCAGCTCATCTCTCTCGGAATTGCAGTTATTTTCCACTTCACAATTAACAAGGAAATATCCAACGGAGCAGAATATCTCCGCCCTGACATGAAAATCATAAAGGAAATATACTCTATCGGACTTCCAGCAATCATCGCACAGGCTCTTATGTCATTTATGACCTACGGTCTGAACCTCATACTTGTAAGGGTGAGCGAAAACGCCGTAACTGCATACGGACTGTACTACAAAATTCAGCAGTTCATATTATTCGCCGCCTTCGGACTCAGAGATGCCATCACGCCAATTGTCTCATTCAACTATGGTCTTGGCAGCCGCAAGCGTGTACACGAGGGAATACGTTTCGGACTTATCTACACGTTAATTATTATGTTCATAGGAATGGTCTGCCTTGAAATCTTTGCCGCCCCGCTTTCTAAGGTTTTCGGACTGTCGGGCGAGACAATGCAGATGTGCATAAGTGCAATCCGTGTCATTTCACTCAGCTTTATGTTAGCAGGTGCAAATGTAGCATTTCAGGGAATATTCCAGGCAATGGAGGGCGGTCTTGCATCCTTAATTATATCAGTGTGCAGACAGTGTCTGTTCGTGCTTCCTGTAGCCTACGCCTTTTCGCTTATCGCTATAAAATCCCTCGATAAACTATGGCTTGTATGGCTCACCTTCCCTATCGCCGAAGCCACATCACTTCTGATTACACTTATATTCTTCAGACTGGTAAATAAACGCACAGCGAAAATACTTAAATAAAAGCAAAGACCACATCAGGGAATCACCCCGTGTGGTCTTTATTACTTTTTTCTTTATAGCATAAGCTTATATGACTTTTGCCGAATTCCTGATGAATTATTTTAACATCTCAAGAATCTTGTCCTTTGGCTGTACACCGACGCTTGTGCTGACTGTCCTGCCATCCTTAACCACTACCAGAGTAGGGATTGACATAACGCCATACTTCTCAGCCAGTGAAGACTCCTCATCAACATTAATCTTGCATATCTTAGCATCCGTAACCTCATTTGAGAGTTCTTCTATAACCGGCAGGAGCATCTGGCATGGTCCACACCATGAAGCCCAGAAATCAAGAAGCACCGGCTTGTCTGAATTAAGCACTTCGCTCTCGTAGTTGTCACTTGTAATGTGTAATGCTGCCATATTTTAAATCCTCCTTGTTTTTGCGAAGCAAAAATCCGAGCTCGTGCGAGGAGAGGATTTTGCCTCCTTGTTTTTGCGAAGCAAAAATCCTAATGCGTATTTATACGCTATGCTCATGCGAGGAGAGGATTTTGCCTCCTTGTTTTTGCTTCGTATATATTGTAACAGGATATATGTTTTTTATCCAGTAACTGATGTTACATTTTATAGTTTCTTAATATTTGTGTATCTGCATATTGAAATCTACGCATAAATCAAACCGCCACTGCCCACGCATAATCTGCGCATACAGCGGCGGTTAAACACACACACTTATCCCTAATTAAACACTCCCACATATATGAATATGCCTTTTTTGCCACCTAAGCTTTTTCAGACCAGCACATCGGAAGTGACAATGCATATATAAATTTATATCGCCTACTCCTCCTGATTCTTGGCATTGCGGTACTGAAGCGGAGTCATGAGATATTCCTTCTTGAAAAGTCTGTTGAAATGCTCCACGTTCTCATAGCCGACGCTTGCGGCGATTGTCTCGACATTCTGATTGGACTCGCGCAGAAGAACCTTCGCCTTCTTCATTCTTGCCTTCTTTACCGCATTCTGGAATGTCATACCCGACTTTTCCTTAATATACTTGGAAAGGTATGGCTTCGAGAGATTGAAGTTCTCAGCAAGCTCATCGAGTGAAACATCCGTATAATGATTCTGGATGAAGTTGAGGATATCGACAATGCGCTCCTCCCTGCCCTCTTTCACATTAGTATCCTTGGCAAGCTTGTTGACTGCTGCCACAAGTGCCGATATTGATGCCTTGATAATGTCCTCATCAAGCCCTACGCCCCAGTACATCTTATCCTTACAGAGCACCCCCACATAGGAAGCAGCCTTAGAGGATGAGCCCTTGGAAATAGCATGCTCCTCGTATACGGCAAGCTCATAGCTTATGCCAAAATACATCTTAAGTGCGTTGCTCACCGCATCAAGACGTCCGTTTCCGCCTGTCTCGACAATGCGTTTCTCCTTGCCCTGCTGTATTGTGACAGTCGCCCAGATTCCATCCTCCTGCTTGAAGTGGCACTCCGGAACCGAGAACACATCCGTCTGTCCTATGTAATTATCTTCAAATATCTGATATACAACCGACGGTGTAAGCTCCTTGTGCTTGCGGTCTGAAACACCCTTTACAAGATAGCCTACCTCCTCCTTCATCTTATCCGGTATGGAAATACCGAAATTCTGCTTGAGAATGTAGGATACTCCTCCCTTACCCGACTGGCTGTTGATACGGATGACATCCGACTCATATTCCCTGCCGACATCCATAGGGTCAATCGGAAGATACGGAACTGTCCACTTGCCGCCCGACCTGCCCTTCTCCCACCAGTCCATGCCCTTGGAAATGGCATCCTGGTGTGAGCCTGAGAATGCGGTAAATACAAGGTCACCCGCATAAGGTGAACGCTCATATACACGCATGCCTGTGTACTGCTCATATTTCTTTCTTATATCCATGATATGTGAAAAATCAAGTCCCGGCTCAACGCCCATTGAAACCATGTTCATCGCAAGCGTCACTATATCGACATTACCTGTACGCTCACCATTTCCGAAGAGCGTTCCCTCCACTCTGTCAGCTCCGGCAAGTACACCAAGCTCCGCATCGGAGATTCCGCAGCCGCGGTCATTGTGTGGGTGTACACTGAGCACGACATTCTCACGATATTTCATGTTGCGGCTTAAATACTCTATCTGTGAAGCAAATACATGAGGCATGGCAATCTGCACTGTTGTAGGGATATTGATAATTGCCTTATTGTCCGCTGTCGGTTTCCATACATCCAAAACTGCATTGCACACCTCAAGTGCATAGTCAACCTCAGTTCCAGGGAAGCTCTCAGGTGAATACTCGAATGTAAAGCTGCCGTCCGTCTCTGCGGCAAGCTTCTTTAAAAGCATTGCTCCATCAACAGCAAGCTTCTTAACCTCTTCCTTGCTCTTTTTAAAAACCTGCTCACGCTGGGCAACGGATGTGGAGTTGTAAAGATGGATGATGGCATGAGGTGCGCCCTTTACCGCATCAAATGTCTTTTTTATAATATGCTCTCTTGCCTGTGTGAGCACCTGAACCGTAACATCCTCCGGAATCATGTTGCGCTCGATAAGTGCACGCATAAAGTTGTACTCCGTGTCGGACGCTGCCGGAAATCCTACCTCAATCTCCTTGAAGCCGATATCCACAAGCATCTTGAAGAAGTCTAACTTCTCCTCAAGGCTCATAGGCTCGATAAGTGCCTGATTTCCATCTCTTAGGTCAACGCTGCACCATATAGGTGCCTTATCTATATAATCCTTTTTCACCCAGTCATAACTCATCTGTGGCGGCAGAAAATACGCTCTCTGATATTTCTCTGTGTTCATGCCGAATACCTCCATACTTCTAAACTTATGTAGATATCTTAACACGCGCATAATACATTGGCAATGTGCAAACTTAATCAATATTATTGATGTTTTTTAGCATTATTGCCATATTTTTTGTAAAAAACATAGGAATAGTATATCATCAATGCCGACATTGCAATGATAAGCACCAGCATTATGACCGTGGAGGCAAAGCCTTTGACAACGATTGTCTCTATAATAGTAAGAACACCGCATATCATTATCAGCCTGCCTCCAAGTCTGTTTGACAGCTCCCATGTAGTGTCATTGTCCATACTCCATGAGGTTCTGACTCCTACCACACTGTTGCGCTTGCACTTTGGAATAATATTACCTATCACAATGAATATCAATCCAAGGCAGCAATTGGAAATCACATTTATATCAATGGGCATTCTGTCCTGTCCCTCGGAGGCATTGATGTCTACAAGCAACATCACAAATTGAATTATAATAAACATTATAGTTGTCCCTATCGCTGTAAATCCAAGTACCTTGAGGTTGCCTGCCGCCTCAACGCGCGCCTTCTCCTCCTGCGCCCTGTCCGCCCTTCTGCCAAACACATTCATAAAAATAACCCAGAAAATATTAAATACTGCTATAAAGCACGGAAAGATAAAGTTCTCATTTTTTGAACCATAACGGTCAATCTCTCCATGAAAATTATAATGCATAGGCACAGAATCCGCCATGAACTGAATACATACCGCTGTGATTATAAACGCTGCTGCTGTCAATGCTATAAGCCATGCATAATATTTTTTACAATTATTCATAATATTAATCTCCCTTTTTTCTATTCACTGTGCAGACTTTTTCGTTTCCCTGCTGTCCGCAGAACTAATTTTCACATTTGCCTGCCTTCGCCTGTCCCGTCTCATCCTTCCTGTCACCGGTAAAACCCTGAAACCACATAATCATCTCATCGAACACCGTCATATCCAGAGAATAATACACGAAATTCTTCTCCTTGTACTCCATTACCAGCCCTGCCTCCTTGAGCAGCCTCAGATGATACGATAGTGCCGCCGGTGACATGTCAAGTGCCTTTGCAAGCTCCCCCGCCGACCTTCTTCCTCCCTTCAGTAACTCAAGTACCTGTCTGCGCAGAGGCTCGGACAGCACTTTAAATATTTCCGACACTGCCATCTTACGCACCTCCCTTTCATAGAACATTGCTATTTAAAATTTTCTTTAAATACTTTATATCATTTATTTATAGAATTTTCAATAAGTATTTAAAAATATTTTTAAAAACTTTCAGATATACTTTAAAGTAATGATGTTGAGGGCAAAACATGCCAACTTAATGTACGAGTATATAACGTATTATATTTATGCATACCAGCTCCATTGTCCGAAGCAAGATGTTCTAAGAACTATGATATGGGTTATTGTATACATTCGCCACCGAAGCCGGCATACATCCTTGTATGCATTGCTTCAAAAGCAGCATCCGTGCTGCTTTTGGCTAGGTATTAAGCAGAGTTCTAAGAACATCTAAGCTTCTCCCAAAAGTCGTGATATGCATAAATATAATACGTTATGCACGCTAAGTTTATAGCACATGTTTTGTCCCCAACACCATGTAATGCCAATATATAACCTGAAAACCGCACAAGTATAAAAAATGTATTTTATTTCTGCCTGTTCAATGATATAATAATTCTGTATATTTAGATTAAACCACGAAGGCTTAACCGATGATTTTCACCGGCTCTGCCAATAGTATTCGATATTAAATATATCCATAGGAGGCTGCATTGAAAGAAAAAAATAATGAGAAAATAAAATATATAATATACACTGCTTACGGTACCTGTCTCCTTGCTCTGATATGTATGCTCGCATATATCGGCTCACGTTTCCATATAAACATATCAGCCGCCAGACCAACTGATTCATACTGCGTCATTACAACAGATACCTTCAGGACAGAGACTGACGATAATGCCCCTTTAAAACTATATGATGAGCTGTCTTTTCCGTTGCCGGCTCTTCCGGCTAACAATTCAAATCTTGTCTTTTTCGTAAAACATGAAAAGGTCGAAGTATATCTCGGCTCTGAGCTTATATATTCGCTCTCACCGGATGACAGCTCATTTATAAAAACCACCGGTGCTAACTGGTGTGTGATTCCTGTCTGTGACGACGATGCAGGAAAGACAGTCAGAGTTGTCCTTACACCGCTTTATAAAAGCATGGTTAACACCCATCCTATTTTTTATCTTGGTTCACAATTCAGGATATATGAACACCTGCTGGTCCGTTACATTATTATATATTTTACATGCTTCATCGCGGTGCTTGCAGGCTTATTCTTCATAATTTTTACACTTATAAACTCAAGAAACAGACATATTGATAAGAGTCTGATTATGATAGGTTTCTTTTCCATCCTTATCGGCATATGGAAGTTTATGGACCTTGACTATACGGCCACAATTATAAAAAACCCGGTATTGATATCATACACAGCATACTCCTGTCTGCTGTTGATGAGCATTCCCTTCATAAGCTTTTTAAGAAACTCATTTACGGAAAAAAACAATCCTCTTTGGAATGTCCCATGCATATTTAACCTTCTGGTGCTTATCATAATTATGGTACTGCAGATGAATGCCGTTGTGGATATACGTGATACTCTCTGGCTTGTACATGCCGTGATGCTCTCTAATATCCCCGTGGTGTTCATTATGTATTACAGAGAAGTAACCTGTTACGGATGGAACCCTAAAATCAAGCTTTCATTTATATGCTCATTTGCCTGCCTTGGCGGGCTGTCAGCCGACATACTTGCCTACTACCTGACAAACGGTGCCTTTCCGTCATTTCTTGGAATCACATGTCTTCTAATCTATATAATTGCACTTGGAATGACCTCACTTAAAGAAGCCAAGGCACTTATGGAGATTGGAAGTCAGGCAAAAGCCTTCGAGGAAATGGCCTATCATGACCAGCTCACCGGGCTTTTTAACAGAACTGCTTATGCAGAATATACCGGCAGCAGCAATTTCAAGCCCGAGGGACATATAATTGTCATGTTCGACCTTAACAACCTCAAGCAATGTAACGACAGCCTCGGACATGACCATGGTGACTCATATATTATTGAGAGTGCCAGGCTGATAAAAAAAGCCTTCGGAGGCTTCGGTAACTGCTACAGAATTGGTGGTGATGAATTCTGCGCTTTATTACACGGCATATCTATTGACAAGTGCCGCGACTGTATCAAAAGCTTTAAAAGGCTGCTCGCAGATTATAATGCCGCACATCCGGACAGCTTTCCTCTGCATATAGCATGCGGCTGCGAGATGTACAACTCAGACGAGGACTATGATATCGGTGATACGCTGAGACGTGCGGACAAAATGATGTACCATGAAAAATTCGCCATGAAAAAACTTAAAAATGAAACAGTAAGGTAAAGATAATGCAAAGAAACATGAATGCGCTTTCATTTTAGTGTTTGTTATGTTATAATAGCCGGGACAGTTTAATAAGGAGGATTTATTTTTAATGTTAAAGAAGACAAGATTAGTGTGTACCATGGGTCCGGCATGTGATAATGAGGAGACTCTCAGAAAAATGATGGAAAACGGCATGAATGTTGCACGTTTTAACTTTTCACACGGAAGCTATGAGGAACACTTAGGCAGATATAACCGCGTTGTGAAGGTTCGTGATGAACTTAAGCTTCCGGTAGCTACTCTCTTCGATTCAAAAGGTCCTGAGATTCGTTTCCGTCTTTTTGAAGGTAGTAAGGTGACCATTAACGATGGTGACTTATTTACACTCACCACAAGAGAAATTCTTGGCAATAATACTATAGGCTCAATTTCATATAAAAATCTTATCAATGATGTCCAGATAGGTACAAGCATACTTGTAAATGATGGTCTTATTGAACTCAAGGTTGAGAAGGTTGGTGACACAGATATTGTATGCCGTGTCATCAATGGCGGCGTAATATCAGACCGCAAGGCTATCAATGTTCCGGGGGTTCATTTATCCCTTCCATTCCTCAGCGATGTTGACAGGAGGGATTTAGAATTTGCCATGAAGACCGGCTTTGACTTCTTCGCACTCAGCTTCGTCCGCTGTGCAGAGGATGTTCTTGAAGTCCGCCGACTTCAGAAGGAGCATAACAATACCTCCAAGCTCATTGCCAAGATTGAGAGCCAGGAGGGTGTTGAGAATCTTGATGCAATTATCGATGTTGCTGACGGAATCATGGTAGCAAGAGGAGATATGGGTGTTGAAATTCCTTTTGAAAAGGTTCCTGTTGTACAGAAGGATATGATAAGCAAGTGCCTTAAGTCAGGTAAGTTCGTAATCGTAGCAACCCAGATGCTTGAGAGCATGACTCATAATCCCCGCCCTACCCGTGCAGAGGTCAATGATGTTGCGAATGCAATCTTTGACCAGACATCAGCCGTAATGCTCTCAGGTGAGAGTGCTGCCGGCGACTACCCTGTAGAAGCAGTTAAGACTATGAGCAGAATCTGCCATGAGATTGAAAAGACTACAACTACCGGTAAATTCGAGATAACCTACAACGGAAGTAACTTAGCCTCCTCAATCGCATGTGCTGCATGCTCTATCGCAAGCGTAATCAATGCTGATGCCATTATTCCGGTTTCCTTAAGCGGAAGCACAATCCGCAAGGTATCCGGTTTCCGTCCTAACATAAATATTATCGGCTGCTCAACCAATGAGCGCGTGTGCCGTGAGACCTCTCTCATGTGGGGAGTTACACCTGTTCTTATCACAGAGCAGGAGGATGGTGAAGCTCTTATCAACGAGGTAATCAATAAGTGTAAGACCGCCGGTGTCATTAAATCCGGCAACCGCGTTGTCATCGTTGCCGGTTTCCCTCTCAGAATCGCAGGCGCAACCAACATGATCCGTGTTGTGGATGTAGACTAATCGAAAAAGGTGAATGTCGTCACTTTCCTGTGCGGCATTCACCTTTTTTTAATAAACTGCTTTCAGATAATTGCGAAACTCAAATTTCCGGATAAGCAGTTGTTTTCAATTGATCCGTTATCTCTCCGGCAAAGCTGTGTTCTGCGGTTTCAGCTTCCTATATACGGTAAAATACATGGTTAAGAAGCTTGCAAGTCCACCAATCACATTGGATATCGGCTCTGACAGAAATACTCCCATCACTCCAAAGCCTATTCGCGGCAGAATTATTGCAAGTGGTGTGACGATAATCACTTTTCTTAAAAGTGAGAAGAATATGGCATGCTTTGAATATCCAAGCGCGGTAAATGTGGACTGCCCGGTAAACATAAATGACATAAATACAAAACCGAAGAAGTATGTCTTAAGCGCCTCTGCTCCATATATTATTGTCCGGGAATCATCTGTAAATATTCCCATCAGCTGCTGCGGAATAAGAAGAACTATAATCCATGCAAGTGCCGTGTAGCCTATTCCTATCGCCGACGTGAATTTAATTCCGCTCCTCACCCTGTCATATTTTTTCGCTCCGTAGTTATATCCTAACACCGGCTGTGAACCGCTGGTAAGTCCGCTGACCGGAAGCGACATTATCTCACGCACCGAATTGATGACCGTCATTATCCCGACATATAAATCTCCGCCAAACACCTTGAGCGTCGCGTTGCAGACCACCTGAACCAGACAGTTCGTCCCCTGCATGATAAATCCAGCCATTCCGAGTGCGGTTATATCCCCCACAAGCTTTAAATCCGGTCTAAGGCAGGACAGTCTTATATGATATGCAGCCCTTCCTCTTCTGCTTATAAGGAATCTCAGAACCCATGCTGCCGATACGCCCTGACTTATAATTGTTGCAAGTGCCGCCCCACCGACCCCCATGTGAAGCACAAAAATAAACAGTGGGTCTAAAAGCAGATTAAGCACAGCTCCTATAAGTGTTGTCATCATTCCTGTCCGTGGGAACCCCTGAGCATTTATAAATCCATTCAGTCCTGTCGCAAGCATGGTGAATGTCGTGCCCAGAAGATATATTTTTAAATATTCGTCAGCGTATACATACGAGGCATCACTCGCGCCAAAAAGATACAGCACAGGTTTTCTGAATACATAGCACAGGATAAATATTATAAATGAACTTGCAAAAAGCATTGAAAAAGTGTTTCCAAGTATCCTTTCCGCCTTCTCATCATTCCCTGCACCGCGCTCTATGGAAAACAGCGGTGCGCCGCCCATACCGAACAGATTCGTGAATGCAGCGATAAGCGTTGTAAGCGGAAATGCAAGCCCCACACCGGTAAGAGCAAGACTGTCCGCTCCCGGAAGATGTCCTATATATATTCTATCAACAACATTGTATAAAAGCTGCACAAGCTGTGCCAGTATAAGTGGCACAGCCTGAACCATTATATTGCTCCATATTTTTCCTTTTGAGAAATCCTTTCCACCCGCGTGCGGCTTCTGCGCCGGCAAGCCACGCGACTCCACACCTGACATATATCCACCTCTCAAAATTATATTTTTTTAGTAATTGTGAAACCCGAGACTGCCGGTAAACAGTTGTATAATTTTACCGGTACACAACGTACGATAATTACACACTTGGTTACGCAGTTACCTATTATATTTTTTTCGCGCAAATGTCTTTAAGACAGCACTTATCGCAGTACGGCTTCGTCCGCGCCGTGCACACCGCCCTTCCGTGCTCTACAAGCCTGTGGCAGAAATCATTCCCTTCCTCAGGAGGTATTAGCTTCCACAGCTCCATCTCAACCTTCTTCGGCTCCTTTATTCCATCCACAAGACCCATGCGGTTTACCAGACGGATGCAATGAGTGTCGGTAACTATTGCAGGTCTGCCAAATACATCGCCCATAATAAGGTTCGCGCTCTTTCTTCCAACTCCCGGAAGCTCCATAAGCTTGTCGAAATCCTCCGGAACCTGACCATTGTACTTATCCCGCAGCATTCTCATACAGGCACTTATATCCCTTGCCTTGCTGTTGCCAAGTCCACAAGGTCTTACGAACTTCTCAAGCTCCTCAACCGGTGCATCCGCAAGTGCATTTACATCCGGGTAATGTGCGTACAACTCCCGGACGACCACATTCACCCTCGCATCAGTGCACTGAGCCGCAAGGCGCACGCTGACAAGAAGCTTCCACGCTTCGCTGTATTCCAACGAACATCCGGCATCCGGATATTCTTTTTTAAGTCTTTCAATTATATCAAGCGCAAGCTGCTCCTTATCCACAACACACGTCTCCTTTCCTGATCACCGTCCTACTTATCCTCAAGCTCATCCGTGAGCTCACATATCTCATCAATCATCGCACCTATAGTCTCAATCGTATCAAGCAAAGGTGCATCTGTTGTTATGTCAATTCCTGCCATGGCGGCAAGCTCAACAGGAGTCTTTGTTCCGCCCGCCTTAAGAACTCGCTTCCAGTCAGCCACCGCTGTCCGGCCCTCATTCTCTATTCTCTTGCATACCTGCGTTGCAATCGTAAGTCCCGCGCTGTAGGTATATGAGTATAACCCCATATAATAATGAGGCTGTCTCATCCATGTAAGCTCTGCTCCAGCCGTGAGCTCAACCGCATCACCCCAGAACCTGGTAAGCACATCCTTCATTATCGCACTCAATGTCTCAGCCTGAACACTCGCGCCATCCTCAACCTTTTGATATACCTCTCTCTGATATGCAGCCTCAAGAAGATGTGTTACAAAGTTGTGATAATAGGTATTTCCAATCATGTTAGAAAGTACCCAGCGTCGGAAACGCTTATCATCACTCGTCTTTAACAGATAATGTCCAAGCAGCAGCTCGTTCATTGTAGATGGGCTCTCAACAAAGTATGTAGATACATCTGTGTCAAAAATCGACTGTGCGGCATTGCACGCCTTAAAGTGTCCGGCATGTCCAAGCTCATGTGCTATGGTAAACACATCGGACATTCTTCCGTTCCAGCTAAGAAGTATGAACGAATTCTTTCCGTATGGGCTGGCACAGAAACCACCTGTCGATTTTCCCTGATTCTGTGCAAAATCAAACCAGCGCTCTGTGTAGGCTCTCTCCACCATATTCACATAGTCCTCTCCAAGGATGGAAAGTCCCTTTGTGACATAGTCCTTGGATTCCTCGATTGTGAGCTTAGGTGAATACTCCGGGTCAACAGGAAGCTTCAAATCTGCGTATGTAACCTTGTCAAGCTTATGAACCCTTCCGAGAAGCTTCGCATATTTTCTCATGTGCGGTGCAAGCTTATCCATAATGAGGTCAATCTGTCTGTTATAAAGCGTCCTATCAACATGCTGCCCAAAAAGCAGGCTGTCAAACACATTGTCAAAGCCTCTTAAATCGGACATAGTCTTCTCATACTGCACAGCCGTGTTGTAAGCTGCCGCGGTCACATTCTCATAATCATGAAGCTTAGCTGAAAATGCGGCAAATGCAGCTCTTCTGACATCCGTTCTCTCATCATACTCATAATCATCCTCAAAGAGTGAATATCCCAGAGGATACTTCTTCCCATCAACCTCAAAGTCCGGGAATTTCATATCCGCAAGCTTGGCTGTATTATATATCTCATAAGGTGCTCCCGTTGTCTGTGACAGAGCCTTTAGCACCTTCTCCGTCTCAGGGCTTAAGAGGTGCGGCTTTCCCCTTAGCACTTCTTTTAAGTAATTGGCATTCTCCTTTGAAGCCTGTGCTGCCTCGTTGATCAGTTCATCGCTCTTAGCTGACAATTCACTGTCTATAAAGCTTAATGAACTCATGCACTCTGAAATCCTGCGGTTCATCCTGCCTGCAAGCTCCATATTGTGTGTATCATAATAATCCACCGACGTTGCAAGCTCACAATAATTTCCAACCAATGTCACTATTCCATATATTTCGCGCAGTTTATCAAGACATTCATTTATCCTGTCTGCACTGTCAAGCCTGCCTTTATAATCTTTCTCAAGCTGTGCTGTAAGGCTCTCCAGCCTCGCTGCATCAGCCATAAGAGCATCCTCATCCTTATATATGAGTGACAAATCCCATGTAAGTTCCTTCTTTACATCTTTTCTGAAAAGTAATTCCTCTGCCATTTCTATCCTCTTTTCTGCCACTTTAAAGCAGCATTGTTATTATGGTGCTCATTTTTTATCTCATACATACGCATATCCGCAAGCTCCAGCATATCCCGAACCTGCTTACAGCCTTCTTCGCCGTAATGCGCGCAGCCCATACTTATCTCCAGTCCCCCGTTCTCTAACTCCACACATTCTATATCCTTAAGCATTCTCTCAAGCCTTCCGCGATAGTGCTCTGCCTGCTCCCTGTCAAATCCGCGTGATATTATCACGAATTCGTCTCCTCCATACCTTGCGATAAAGCTTCTGGTATTTCCATACACTTTTTTAAGTGCAGCCGCCACAAGACACAGCACCTTATCACCTGTCTGATGTCCAAAATTATCATTAATCTCCTTGAAATAATCGATGTCCATTATACTGTAGCATAACGGCTCCTTAATATGTTCCTTGGAAAGCACATCTATATACTGGTCAAGCCTTCGCCTGTTATTAAGCCCTGTCATGCCGTCACGGCTGACATTCTGCTGCTGAATATTAATATACACCATCACAAGTGCCACACTCGTCATAGGCCATAAAAGATCAGTGCCATACAAAAGCATCTGAACAATACCACCAATCAGAGGGAACACACCAAAAAACACCAGATATCCATACTGTCTTTTCTCTTCTCGTTCCTGCGTCCTAAGCATCCCAACAAATGCCAGAATACATGCCGCAGAAATATACCCTGCGGCAACAACTGTACTTATAATATGAAGAGGTCCGCGCTGATATAAATTTTCATCATCTATATAAAATATCATCGGTCTTACCATTCCGGCCGCCAATATGACAAGACTTACAACAAGCGGAACTGCCTTCACAAACATGGATATTCCCATCTGTCCATTTCCGTTCGTCACTTTATCATACACATACAAAAACCATAGAAATGCCATATACAGCATAAATACATAATATGCCGTGTTTCCGACCCACAGTATGCCCTTGGCTAAGCTCCCCTCCCGTCCGTTCAGGCACCAGCACACTACATTAAATATCATTATACACACCATGAGCTTCATTATGCTTTCAAGGCAGCGGCGTCTCCATGAAAATGACATATCGCGCTTAAGATTATCCATAACCGCAAGCAGTGCTGCTATAGGGAATATGCTAACCTGAATATATACTATATTGCTCACTACCGGCGTTCCTCCGTTCCTTATGTATCTGTTTCTGCTTATACATGCTCCTATCGGCAAGTTCAACTATAGATGCTTCACTGTCTGCACACTCGCTCCACAATGCCGCTCCAACGCTCAGTGAAAGCTTATAATTCCTTTCCTTTTCCATATTAAAGCTGTCCACTCTCTTCTGAATTGATGCAATGCACTGCTCTAACTCAGCCCTGTTCTTCCATTCGCCGCATATAACAAATTCATCCCCTCCGTATCTTGCCACAAAGCAGCCGTCCCCCGAAAATTCAGTACGAAGAATATCAGCGACATGCCATAATGCCTCGTCTCCTATTTTATGTCCTATTGTATCATTTATCTTCTTAAAATCATCCACATCTATGAGGAGCATTCCCCATTCTGTCCGCTGCTTCAGCCTTCTCTCAAGGTAAGCATCCAGCTCACGTCTATTATTTATCCCGGTAAGTCCGTCCGTTATGACCTTCTTGTTCTGCATTGTCAAATACACATACAGAACCGCCAGCGAAAGGCATGGTGAAGAGGTTCTCAAGTTCTGGTTAATGCTCTGGAGAACCACTCCCAAAACAGGCAGTGCACTAAACAGCATAAGATATATACACAATCTTCTAAGCTCTTTATCTCTTTCGTGCACAATCCCATACACTGCTACCGCCGCACTGCATGCAAACATAGCGATACCATAATAACTGATTACGCGATAGCATATCCTCAGCCCTCTTCCTGCATTCTGAAGTCCATAGGCACCCAGATAACTATGCGGTATAAGCAGCACCACAAAGCATACTATTGCCATCAGCGATAATGACGCATACACCGCAGCCCACACTCTTCTGTCCGCACCATCCATTGATATTTTCAGGCACACATATATAAACCAGGTACCTGTAAGCAGCACCGTGAGAAGCATTCTTACAACATTTATAATCCACACACTCCCGGCAATGCCGGTAAACACGGCATCAGTCACGGCAACCCCTACGATATCTACAAGCATAAGGAAAAAATCAAACACAATGATCAGGTCGAATACTCTTGCACTGATTGTCTTTCCAAACTTAAATCTGTTGCTGACAAAAACAACCATGACAAGAACCATCGGAAATATATTTATGCTCATATTCTCAATCCATGACATAATGATTCTCCAATCTGATATCACAATTCATTTGCTTATGGTTTTGGCATGTTTTCACACCTAACTCACAATTCACGTACACATAAAAATACATACATAGATTATTATATTGCATTGCGCCAAAATATACAATTAAAATATTATGCATGAGCCTGCTAAATATGTCCCATGGATTTTTTTGTTAGATTAGTCTAACTTTAATTGCATTTTTGACATCAATACGTTATAATATTAAAGCAATTTAAGGTTACAGGTTGTGGTAATACATAAGACCACAGCATAATTTTATTATCAAGGAGAAAATATATGACAATCAGAATAGGTATCTTAGGTTATGGAAACCTTGGACGCGGCATTGAATGTGCCATAAGACAGAATGATGATATGGAGCTTGTAGGAATCTTCACAAGAAGAAACCCTGAGACTGTTACACCTGCGACAAATGTACCTGTCTATCCGGCAGACATGCTCCCTGAAATGAAGGATAAGCTTGACGTCCTCATGCTCTGCGGCGGCTCTGCAACAGACCTTCCTAAGCAGACACCTGAGTATGCGAAATATTTTAATGTTGTTGACAGCTTCGACACACACGCACGTATCCCTGAGCATTTCGCAGGTGTTGATGCCGCTGCCACCGGAAGCGGTCATATCGCTATGATATCCGTAGGCTGGGATCCGGGTATGTTCTCACTCAACCGTCTCTATGCCAACGCAATCCTCCGCGATGGAAATGACTACACCTTCTGGGGCAAGGGTGTAAGCCAGGGACACTCGGATGCAATCAGAAGAATACCGGGTGTCAAGGATGCCAAGCAGTATACAATCCCTGTTGAGTCCGCTCTTGAAGCTGTACGCGCCTGCAGGAATCCTGAACTCACCACAAGGGAAAAGCACACAAGGGAGTGCTTCGTTGTAGCTGAGGAGGGCGCAGACAAGGCAGCAATCGAGACAGCAATCAAGACAATGCCTAACTACTTCGCAGACTATGACACCACAGTCCACTTTATATCTGAGGAGGAATTAAAACGCGATCACGCAGGCATTCCTCATGGCGGCTTCGTTCTCCGCACCGGAAAGACCGGCTTAAACGGTGAGCACAACCATGTGATTGAATACAGCTTAAAGCTCGACTCCAACCCAGAGTTCACATCCTGTGTGCTTGTCGCTTACGCAAGGGCAGCTTACCGCATGAACAAGCGCGGAATAAGCGGCTGCAAGACTGTGTTCGATGTAGCGCCTGCGGACCTTTCACCACTCTCACCGGAGGAAATGAGGGCACATCTGCTGTAGGACTGCGAAAGCGGTTCCTTTATGGGATGTTCATAAGTTCTGCGGAAGAGATAACGGTATTTACTATTTTGCCGCAAAAATATTTTTTGTGAAGCGCACGTAAGTTCCGTGAAAGCGATGACATATTCACTGTAAAATCTGAAAACTATGGTGTCAAAGCAGGTTGATTCATACGAAAATGTATATTTTCAAGCCTGTCTTGACACCTGTTTTTTATTCCTGTAAAAATCTGAACCACTCTAGGTCGAAATTGCAGCCCGGAAGGTACAGGAAGGTCACCGTTATCTCCCCTCCGACAGGCTCAATATTAAACTCATGTTCTACGTAAGCTGCACTCTCTTCAAATTCAATCAGTTCCGTCCGCTCCGTTCCGACGCAGTCTATTTTTAACCGGATTGAATCCTTGGCATTTGCAGTCCTTCCACAGATTTTTATTTTATCTGCGGACTGTGCACCCATATTGAGGCGCCTGTAGATGATTGACACATTGTTTCCTATGCCTGTTACAGCCGTGCCATCCACCTTGTAGCTGTCACCGAAAATCTCATCATAATCTGCGGCATTTATACGGTCAAAGCCGTGAAGCACAGGCACAAATGAGAAGCTGTTGAGCTGGAAATTATCCTCGCTCTCAATGCTGATACGGTGTATGCCCTTTATTCTTTCCGAGAGCCTGTACTCTGCTTTCTTAAACTCAAGCCAGCCGGCACTCTCATCAAACTCCGCGTCCAGAATATTCTTGCTGTCATCGTCAAGATATATTCTTAATTTCACCGATCCCGGATAATACTTAAAGAGATACATCTGTAGCTGCTCTGAGCCGCTCACGCCGAAATCCATTGCGCCAAAGCTGATTTTTGTCTTTTCCTTCCCCAGAAATCTTACTCCGTGCCCGACCCCCTCGCTCAGTCCATGCGGTCTTTCAAGGCAGAGTCCCGCACTCACAGGCTCATAAGGGTCAAGGTATGCCGGCCCGATTCCAGCCGCCGTAAATTCAAGGCTTGACTTTACACCAGCCGCCGTCCTTCCATTGTAAGCATCGCACCTTAAATAAAAGCTTCCGTCACCGGCAGCGTTCACAGTTACATAGCCCTCGCTAAGCATATCCACGGCTTCCATTTTAACCTGTGCTTCCGCAGCCTCCATTTTATCCGGTGCTTTCCCAGCCTCCGTTTTAATAATAACTTCATCCGGCTCACCATGTTGAGTCACCGTCGCCGATTTGATTGCTATTCCTGTGGTATCGGTTATGCTCCATTTTAAATCCCTGTATGTAGCATTCTCAGGATAAAGCTTCCAGTGTACCTTGACTGAGCTCTTGTCCGCACTCAATGCGAATGTCTCTGCTGTAAGCTCGACCTTTCTTATCGGTATTTCACTTGCCAAGGTATCTGCCGTACCTATTACTCTGTCTGTTTTTTCTATTGAAGAGCCTTTCTTATCTGCTGAAATACCTTTTTTATCTATCAAAACGTCATTCTCATCTACTGAAATATCTGTTTTCTTTATTGAAGATTCCATTCCTTCATTTTCTGAATATACCGAATCCATCAGCCCTTCGGCATTGCGGGTATGATTTCGCTTCTCAGCGTCTTCGGAAAGCTGAAAACTGTTTTCTGACATATCCTCTGCCATATTATTTTTGTCGGTGCATATACAGCTCTGTACTAAATATTCGTCACGCATATTTTTGTCATCTGTAACGCATAAATCAATTGAAGCAGCCCAAAGTCCTTCCGCCTCCGCTGTCACAGTTATCTTTCCGGTCACACCTTCAACAGGCGCGATGACCGCCAGCAGCTTTCCGCCAAAAAGTCTTCTCGACGAAGCCTTGACCTGGTCAAAATCCGTGCTGTCGCCGTTGTCCAGCCCGACAAGCCTCCCTGCTCCCGTCACCTTTATCTCAACGCGGTTGTTGGCATTATCTACTGTATAACCGTCCTTATCAAGCGCACCTATCTCCACAAAAATCAGCTCACCATATCGATTTTCCATCTGCCGCCTGTCCGCCTCAATTACAAGCCTGTCGGCATCCGAAAATGAATGTCTCATCTGCCTTGCAAGCTCATTTCCGGCTTCATCATACGCGACAGCCTCAACATATCCCTTTTCATAAGTCACCTTCCAGTGCGGCACAAGCTCCGTGCCATGCGCATGGTCAATTACTTTTCTTCCCATACTCATTTCATTTACAAACAGTTCCACTATAGGAGCATTGGAGCACACGCACACGTCGACCACCTGCCCCGGATTGAAGTCCCAGTGAGGGAAAACATGAACCATCGGGTTTTCCTTAAATGATGTCCATTCCGCCTGATAAATATAGTAGGAATCCTTCTCAAACCCTGCCGTGTCCATCTGCCCGAAGTAGCTGTTGCGCGTGTGGTACGGTGTCGGCTCGCCAAAGTAATCCACTCCCGCCCAGATAAACTGTCCAAGACTGAACCCGGCGTCCCTGTCCGCTATTATATTGTCCGTATAGCTGTGCGCACCCCATCCCGCACTGCAGTTGCCAAGCGCCGAACACTGCTCATCTGTATCACATAAGGTACTTGTCTCTATAGGAAAATGATATACTCCCCTGCTCGCAAGCATTGATGACGTTTCACTTCCGTATATCACCCAGTCCGGATGCTTTGCATGGTGCTCCTCGTAGAGATATTCACCATAGTTGTAGCCCACAGCGTCGACCAGACCGGCACATTTCTGCGTGTTTCCCCATCTCATGTAGTTAGAGGCAAAGGTAGTGAAAGCGTGTTTTTTCGGGTCATGCTTTTTAACCTCCCCCAACAGCATGACAAGCTCCACCAGCCCTTCATCCCCCGCATGCATATCATATATCTCGTTTCCGACGCTCCACATGATAATACTTGGGTGGTTCCTGTCGCGCCTTATCCAGCTCTCCACATCCTTCTTCGCACTCTCCGCAAAAAATCTTCCGTAGTCATACTTTGTCTTAGTGTGCCCCCACATGTCAAATGCCTCTGAATCGACAAGGAAGCCCATCTCATCAGCCAGCTCCATAAACTCAACAGAAGGCATATTGTGTGCTGTCCTTATGGCATTTACGCCCATCCGTTTCAGACCCTCAAGCTTTCTTCTCACCGCCGACTTGTTGACAGCCGCCCCCAGACAGCCAAAGCCGTGGTGCTCGCAGGAGCCCTTTATCTTCACATGTCTTCCATTTAATAAGAAACCCTTATCGGAATCTATCTCTATTGTCCTGAAGCCGAACACCGACTGTTCATAGTCAAAAACCTCTCCCGCCTTAATAAGCTCCGCCCTGAGTTCATAGAGATTTCCGCAATAGATGTCCCATAGCTTTGGGGCTGTGATTTCAAAGGTGTGGCGGTATATATTGCTTTTTTCACCGATTAGCTGGTTAAATATAATACATAAAGAATCCTCCTCATTGCTCTGCATATCATGTTTTCCGTTCTTCTGCGTGATGATATATCTTATAGAATCAAACGGCTTTTCATCATCTGCACCATGCACAGCCTCCACCTCGACTTCCACATCCCATGTATCTGAAGCCGCTCGCTTCACCGGCGTTATGTACAGTCCTGATGACGCTATGTGCGTGCTTTCGCGCTCTATCAGATAGACACTCCTGTATATACCTGCACCCGAATACCACCTGCTGTTCGGCGACCGGTGCACAACCCTGACCAGAAGCTCATTCTCGCCCGCCTCAAGGTATGGTGTTATATCCACCTCAAAGGATGAATAGCCGTACTTCCAGGTTCCTGCCGACCTGCCGTTTACAAACACCTCCGAATCCATATAAATCCCTTCAAAAAAGAGCACCCTCTCAAGCCCATCCGGCACATACATGAGCTTCCTCCTATACCAGCCGACAGAGTCCCTGTACAGATTCCTCACATCATAAATCAGGTAATCGTGCGGGAGCCTTACCGGCATATACTCCCCATCCGGACATTGTAGATTTTCTTCGCTGTATTCCTTTTCAAGGAACTGCCAGCCATTGTTGAGGCATGTTTTCCGCTTCATATTTCATCCTCCATTTTATATATGATATCAGGGTCAAAAGGTCAAAAAGCCGTTCGTGCCTGCACGATTAGGCTTTTGAACCTGGGACCCGCAAAACATATTCTATAAGCTTGGCGTGTATAACGTATTTTGACAACAAAATCAAATTAATTAAAAATTTCTCCTTAATGCTTTTATTGCCTGAAGCCGCTATTGCTACTTAATTTCACAATCACCTAAAATATAACCTTTTATTTTATATCCCTTGTAATTGCTGTTTTTTTGATATAACATGTTAAACAAGGACACCCCCATTTCCGATTGCGTATTAAAATATATTGCCGCCGCCCTGTAATTTCATAATATACACAATCACGTTTTTTTCAATCTAAGAATTTTGCTGTTATATAAGGATTTGAACATGATGAAGAATATAGATATTACTGATAAAATGCTTTTCCTGATAAATACAATTAAACTCCCTGATTACCCATTTTACCTCGTACACATCGGCTCGCTGGTAAACCAGCATCCCTGCGTCAGGCCGGATGGACTCCCTGACTACCAGCTTCTCTACTGCATAGCCGGTGAAGGGCTGTTCACAGTTGATGGGCACGAATATCACATTACCGCAGGTATGGGTGTCCTGCTAAAGCCTGATGCCGCACACGAATACCATGCCATCAGGGAGCCATGGTCGACCTACTGGGTGCGTTTTTCCGGTGCCGGATGTGATATGCTCCCACAGCTTGCCGGCTTCACAACGCACAAGCTGTTCTATATCCGCTCATTCGACCGCCTGATGTATCTTTTCAACACCCTTTACGCATCTGCCGGACAGAGCGGACTGCTCAACAACAACGATGTAGCTCTGCAGCTATACCACTTTCTGCTTGAGTATCCTGAATGCATCTGCGATAACAGGGAAAATGTGAAACTGCATGACACAAAGGCTGTCCGGCTGTCCGAGGTCATCGCATATATAGAGGAGCATTATCCGGACGACATCCCGCTAACCGCACTCTCGGATATTGCACATATGTCACCGCAGCATCTGTGCCGCCTGTTCAAAAAAACCTACCAGCTGCGGCCTGTCGAATACATCAACAGCTACCGCATAAGTAAAGCAAAAAATCTCCTTCTATCGTCAAAAGAAATGACCCTGAAGGAGATTGCAGCGAGCACAGGATTTAATGACCTGAGCTACTTTTGTTCACTTTTCAAGAAATCGGAGGGAATTACACCAACCGAATTCCGTGTATTGCAAAAATAATGATATATCCGATTTTATAGATAGAAAGCAGCCTTCACACCGGTCAGACTGCAGGCTCCGTTGCAACGTGATTAAATACATGCAGCCTGCCGGCATCACCTGCTTTTACAAAATGTCTTTAAAATACTTTATTGTATTGGTAATTCCCTCTGATAGATGAACCTCCGGCTTCCAGCCGTCTGCTATCCTTGCTGCCAGCGAAATATCCGGACGACGTCTTACAGGGTCATCACTTGGAAGTTCAACATACTCTATCCTTGAGTCCGTATCTATCATGGACACAACCATATCCGCAAGCTCTTTTATAGTGAATTCCTCAGGATTTCCAAGATTAACCGGACCATGTACCTCATCACCGGTCGCCATTACCCTCACAATTCCCTCAACCAGATCATCCACATAGCAGAAAGAACGCGTCTGGCTTCCGTCACCATATATTGTTATATTCTCTCCGTTCAGGGCCTGCACGATAAAATTGGAAACAACACGGCCGTCATCCATCGACATATTCGGTCCATAGGTATTGAAAATTCTTATAACCTTTATACGTGCACCATATTCCCTCATATAGTCAAAGCATAATGTCTCTGCGCATCTCTTGCCCTCATCATAGCATGATCTTATTCCTATAGGATTCACGTTGCCAAAATATCTCTCTGTCTGGGGATGCTCAAGAGGATTTCCATACACCTCGCTTGTTGAAAACTGCATAAGCTTAGCATTATTTTTAACTGCAAGCTCAAGCAGATTAATTATTCCTAACACATTGGTTTTTATCGTATATACCGGTGACTTCTGATAGTGCTTAGGACTTGCCGGACAGGCAAGATTATAAATCTCGTCTATGCCATCTATATCAAGCGGCTCCGTTATATCATGCTCAATGAACTCGAACCTGTCACACCCTGACAGCTTCTCTATATTAGCCCTGCTCCCCGTGTAAAGATTATCACAGCATATAACATATGCATCTCCATCATCAATTAAGCGCCTGCAAAGATTCGAACCAATGAACCCGGCTCCACCTGCTACAAGAATTCTTTTCATGTTCTACCTCGACCATAAATTTTCTATAATATATAACCAAATGCTGATATGCTTCTGCACTTTATAGAGTATACCATAAAAAACGCAGTTAGCCAAGAATAAAACACACTATGCTGTATCGAAACATCCTGCAGCAGTGGCAGCCCCGGCACCTTTAATGTGTGCGGCAGGCTCTCATGAAATTATTGAACATTGACTTTTCAGGAGGAGCTTGTTATCATCTTAACAATTGGATGTGTATGGAGGATTGCCATTATGAAAAAATTCACTTCAGACTATATTAACAACCATAAGTACAATATTGCAATTGCAGGTACCGGATATGTCGGTCTGTCACTTGCTGTGCTGCTCGCGCAGCACAACCACGTCACAGCTGTGGACATTGTTCCTGAGAAGGTAGAGCTGATTAACAACCGCCGGTCTCCTATACATGATGATTATATTGAAAAATATTTATCGGAAAAGGAACTGGATCTTACTGCTTCCACCGATGCCATCTCAGCATATAAGAATGCCGACTTCATCATAATAGCGGCCTCCACGGACTATGACAGCAGCAGGAATTTCTTTGACTGCTCAGCCGTAGAATCAATTCTTGAGCTTGTGCTTAAAACCAATCCCGATGCTGCTATTGTTATAAAATCGACAATACCTGTAGGCTATACCGAAGGTGTCCGAAAAAAATACCACACAAATAATATCATATTCAGTCCTGAATTTTTAAGGGAATCAAAAGCACTGTATGACAACCTGTATCCATCACGGATAATAGTTTCATGTGACAGCACATGTGAAGATAAAGCCCATCTTTTTGCAGCATTGCTAAAACAGGGCGCACTCAAGGACAACATCGACACTCTCTTTATGGGCTTTACAGAAGCTGAGGCTGTGAAGCTTTTTGCCAATACCTATCTGGCACTCCGTGTCTCCTACTTTAATGAGCTTGATACCTATGCCGAATCCAATGGTCTTAACTCTGCCGACATAATAAATGGTATATGTCTCGATCCGCGTATAGGAACACATTATAACAATCCATCATTCGGATATGGCGGATACTGTCTCCCGAAGGACACAAAACAGCTGCTAGCCAACTTTCAGGATATACCGCAAAATATGATTACAGCAATTGTCGAATCCAACCACACAAGAAAGACTTTTATTGCAGACCGCGTCATGGAACTCGCAGAGACTGATGCAGCAGACGGCTCATCCGGAAAAGAAATTATAATAGGAGTATACCGTCTGACCATGAAAAGCAATTCCGACAACTTTAGACAGTCTGCCATTCAGGGAGTAATGAAACAACTAAAAGCCAAAGGAGCCTCTATTATAATATATGAGCCGACGCTTCCGGATGGTTCGATTTTCTCAGACTGCAAAGTTATAAATAACCTGAATGAATTTAAAACCATTTCTAACGCCATAATAGCTAACAGATATTCTCCGTGCCTTGATGATGTCAGCGGCAAGGTATATACCCGCGATATTTTTGGCCGTGACTAGAGAGCCAATATAAACCTTATCCGTCATTCCTGCTGTATATATTAAACAGTTACAGGAAGTAATATATAACAACAGGCTTGTCTGCGATGGACTGAATTGAAAAAACAATCCATTGCAGGCAGGCCTGTTATATTTTTTTCGTATTTCTCTTATTTTATTCTATCTGTTGTTATATTTCATTTTTATGTGCAAATTCCAGATACGCATCAAAGCACTCTATATATAATCGCAAACGTGAATATATAATAATTTTACACCAATTATATAAAATATCACCACGGGTATTTATTTTTGTACCTCCATAGTCACCGCACACAGCATGCTGTCAGGACCCGGGGCTCCCGTAACGGCACCAATATAGTCATCGCCGAGTAGCTCATAGAAATTGCCGCTGATATTCAGGTCAGGAAGCCGTCCGATAAGCCTGCCGTTTTCCATAAGATATGCCATCTGTACAGGTGCAGCAAAATGACCTCCCGGTGTGACATCACCTCCCGAGGTCACAACAACATACACAGCCTTTCCAGGAACTAGCGCGCTTAAGGCAGGAGCAGTCGATTCTATGTAAAACCGATTAAAGCCAAGACCCGGAACACCGTCGTAACCGGCAACTGCCGTTCCCAGGTCAGGCAGATTAAATTGAGCCGATGATTTCTTTGTGGTCAGGACTCCTGTCAAGGTTCCTTTGTCAATCAGCGTCGGACGCAGGTCAGGCGCTACGCACCCTTCATCATCAAAAAAACAAACTCCCGAGTTTGTCGCAGGATTCATATCGTTTTTGAATGAAAGCTTGTCCGAAAATGCCTTCTGTCCCAGCTTACCGCTAAGCAGCGATGCTCCTGAAACATACATCTCCGCCACAAAATGCTGCAAAAATGTGCCGAACAAATCGGCGGTATCCATCACAACAGGATATCTTCCGGAAGCAATATCGGCAGGTATATAAAACGCATCATATTCTTTTTTAAACCGCGAGAGCAGCTCATCAGCATCAAAATGATTTCCCTTGTAACTGAACACAGTGTCAAACAAATTGCCTGAGCCTCTGTTTTGTGCAAGTAAACTGATACTCACATTGCGTTCAGCACTTGTCAGATGCCGTCCCAACGAATTGCGATACTCGGTCTTCTGGTAATTCAGGCTGATTTTATTTGAAAAAGCAAACTTCGGACAGACCTCACCAAGGCGATCCAGAAAACTCTGCATTGTAGGAATAAAATCAGACACGTGAATAATTTCCTCCTCATGCAGGCTTTCCTGCTCCAGGGCTCCGTCCAGCTTGCATGGATACGGAATACCAAGTGTGAGAGCCTCCATGGCTTTTTCTGTCAATTTCTGCTCGTCCGGTGTTCCAAGACACCCGGCAATGCCGATGCATCCGTTTTCATACACGCGGACTGTGCCCGTCGTCTCCTCCTTTTCGCGGAAGCTGTCGATTTTGCCGCCAGTTACATTAAGTGTGACGGAACGACTTGTTTTAATAATAAACTCTTTTTGCATGCTAATCACCTCACTGTACATTCATTGATGAAACACGGACATAAGGCCCGCCAAAGCCAACAGGCAGATTCATCTGCTCCATCTTTCCACAGCCGCCGGTCACAAATGACAGCAGCTTCACATCGCGTGTCAGTCCGTCAATCAGGCCAAGTGTTTCAAAAACAGACCCCGTCAGCACACTTATCTGTACAGGCTGCCCAAGCCTGCCGTCAACTATCTCATAAGCAAGACTCGGTGCTATCGTAAAGGTGCTCATGCCGCTTCCGTGGCTGATTGTCTTTATAAAATATCCCTTCTTTATAGGCGCAATAAGCTGGTCAAAATCCAGGTCTCCGCCCTCAATATATGTAGTAGTCATACGCACGATTGGCTCAAAGGTACAGTCGATTGCGCGGGCATTGCCTGTCAGAGCTTCGTCAAGTGCTGCTGCGGTCTGGGCGCTGTGCAGCCTTCCAGCCAATACTCCGTCCTTAATCAGATAATTCTTGCGGGCGCGTGTGCCCTCATCATCATACGGTACATAACCACATCCCGGAACCAATCCGCTCTCGGCAATGGACAAAATAGGCGAACCCACTTTTTTCCCTAGCTGCCATTCATCGCGCATGGTTTCATCGGAGAGCATGAAATCCGATTCAGACTTATGTCCGAAGGACTCATGTGCAAACACGCCTGCCGCCTCCGGAGAAAGAACCACAGGATACCTGCCCGAAACCACAGGAACGGAATTACGCATGAACGCTGTCTGCTCTGTCATTGCGCTACGAATTTCATCGTCCAATCCCTTCAATTCGTCAAAATGTGTACAGCCCTTCTGCCAGTGCCCGGAAAATTTCTTTTCTCCTTCTGTCATATCGCAGTAAAAGGATAATCCGCAGGTCTGATAATCATATGTGATATCCGCACCAAGGCTTGACTGAAAATGGAACAGACTGTTGCGGTCAAGGTATGTGCCCTGCGGCATTGAGACACAGCTATCCTCTGACAGCAATGGCAGATACGACAACAAAAGATTCTGTTTTTCCTTCGCCGGAATATCCCTCACGGAGCAGTCCGCAAAACACATCAGCGTATCCTTGTTGCGCTCAAAAAGGCGTACAACCTGGTCATCCAAAATCTGAGCATTCGGCGTGGCGGCATCATAAAGACCGTCCAGCGTTTTCTGTAAATTCTCCAAATCCGTCACCGATGCATAATACCACATCCTGCCGTCATACACCCTCAAAAATGCCCTGCACTCCACACGCGTTCTCATTTCCTCAAGAATGCCCGCTTTGTACGAAATCGTGGTATGGCTGCGATCTTCGGTACGCACGTCGGCATAAAAGCCGTCCCTGAATTTTATCATAATGAGGTTCCTCCTTATGGCTGTATTTTGTTTTGTACCACTATTTTATACCAATCCCAAAATTTATACAAACTAATTTGTTTTATAAAGTAAATTGTGTTATAAAGTTAATTGTTTTATAAAGTTAATTGTTTTATAAATTTATTTGTTTAACAGTTTCTTCAAGAGCAGCTTCAACTCCTCCTCCGGAAGAAATGGATATACGTCATCAAGATTTACATCATATTTATCATTCACGCAGCCCTCAATCAGCTTGTGAAAGCCCTCGTCCGACACATACGGCAGATATTCCGATATATCCTTTCCCATTTCAACAGCCCTGAAAAACAGCTCGTCCACATCATCAATAAGCGTGAGTATATCATGTACCGTAACCCCCTCAAACTCTCCGTCCGGACTCTCTGCAATTTTTTCATATATCTCCATAAGCTCCTCATCTTCAAAATACGGAAGCATCTTTTTTAAATTAATCTTCATAATCAAATCCTCCTCTTCTAACCAACTGCTGTTCCGCAACAGTCAGCTTGACAAACAAATCGTGGTCAATCTTACAATGCCTGTTCTTCATGCTCTGCAGAACCCTCATTCTCTCATCGGGCGACAACTGATAAAACACCCGGTCGACAGCTATTGGAAACTGTCCTGTTGTCATAAGCTTGAGCACATATTCCCTGCTCCTGTCGGCAAAAATATTATCCGGGTCAATATCCCCATTGTCGTTGCCATTTATGCACAGCAGTTCATCAACACCTATCTGAAGAAGCCCCGACAGCTCCACCAGACTGTCGAGTGACGGCGCTCTTGTTCCCATCTCCCAGCTTGACACTGCCTGCCTCGACACATAGAGTCTCTGTGCGAGCATATCCTGCGTCATGCCCATGGCACACCGGCATAAAAGGATTTTCTTTCCGATTTTTACTAAATCAAGCATTCCTGTTCCTCCTTTCAACAGTGATTATACAATATATGTGCCTGACGGTCACGCAACTGAATGTGGCGAAGGATAATTATTTATTTCTTTACCAACAGCATACAAATCAATTCACATTGAACTGACAACAAAAAAGACCAAAACCACTTTTATTGTGATTTCAGTCCTATAAAGTATTTTTATTCAGCTTTGAAAAGAACTTCTACATGAGCACCGCCGTGTATGGCATTATATATTTTCAATATTGACTGCCCACACACGCCTGTGCCAAGTAGGCTACAACACTTTTTTCAAAAAAATTCTATTATTTATAAGGAGAAGTTCCAGTTAATATGAACGGCATTGTTTGGATAGATAATAATGGACCTATGTCAATAGCTTGGACACAAAAAGTTGAACACATTTCTCCCCAACTACGGATAATGCGATTGAAGTTAGGGTTGCGTCATAAAGTTTGGTTCTGATCAAGCCCATTCCATAGCAGCGCTTGCTTAAGCTGAAGGCTCTTTCCACTGTGAATAAGGCAGGATAGCGACAAAAACGACGATGGTCATAATCTCACCGGTAAGAGGTTCTGTCATTGAGAACGTCTGTCCAGCAAAGTCAACTTCCATCTTTTGTGCGATAACAGCATCAAAGTGGGCGGTCTCATAATTCTCTTCGCACCACTTGTTGTAGAGTTCACAATACTGGCTGTACTGATAGATGAGTCATCTATAAAGTTGTAAAGTGGTGTATAAATATATATTTTTTTTATTCGAGATTTGAAATTTTTATTAATTCTGCTTTAACACATGGATATTTTTTATCCGCATTCTCTATTATATTCAACAACGTCTTATTTCCCTCTATTTGAAATACACCTGCTAAACTTTCTTTCAACTGATTTGTTGCTTGACCTGAACTCACAAATGATATCTCTGCACCGTTTTGAGGATTTGCACTATTTTTGTAAAACTCACACAATGACATAAATCCACTTCCCTTAAATGCTGGTGAACCCAATTGAACTATCAGTTCATCTGGTTTTATCGTATTCATTCCCTTTTTCTTTAAAATTTCATTTACTAAATAACACATAACTTCAGGATACACAAAATCTTCTACTTCATTATTAGTAGCGTTTTTTTGTAAATTAACATTTGCATCTCCCCAAACATTTTGTAAAATATGATGTTTTACATTTATATGCGGATATTTTTTCTTTCTATTTTTTTCATATGCATCACGTCCCGCCGAATCATTATCATATATAATCTCTACTTCAGGTATATAATTGTTAATATTTTTATAATATGATTCATAAAACTCCAAATATTTTGTAATATTATTGGCACCATTTACAGATATAATATTGGGAACTTTTAATCCAAAAAATCTCATGAGTCCTTCAAAATATTTTTTATCACAATTTCCTTCGACTAATACATTTTTTCTTTCCAAAATATTATATTCTGTTTTTTCAATTCCTAGATTTTCACATATTATCGCATATCCATCCTCATTAGTTGTATCAATCTTTTTTGTTTCGATAACATTAATATCTCTCTTTTTTCTTACAGATGATTTAGTATGAATTATCGCATCCAACAATATAACATTTTTCATATTAAATGTATTAATAAATATTTTTGAATGTGATGTATATATAATTTGCATATCGCTTGCTTTTAAATCAAAAAATTCCTTCAGTTTTTTTTGCATTCCTTCATGCAAAAATATATCTGGTTCATCAACACAAAAAATAATTGTATCTCCATTTTTCCCTCTTTGAGCAGTTTCAATTTGAAGTAAAATACTTGCTAATCTCTGTAATCCAGAACCTTTATCTTCTATTCCCAAAGAGCCCTGATCATTAATAGTCAATTCTACATCTTCTGATATTAATTCTCTAAATGAATTTGATTTCTTGGGGACAATAAATTTAACATCCCAATTATCTTTAAACATCTTAAATGTTTCCGATATACTTTCTGCAAATTCATCTAATACGAGCTGTAATCCATCAACATATTTATCATATGCCGTTTTTAATTCTTTCTTACTTTGAGAAAATCTACTTTTAGTAAACTCACTTGTTAATATATTATCACTTATTTCATTTATCATATCGGGAATAATCATATTAGCCGCTTCAAGAAAATAAAATTTGATTTTCCCCAAAAAATCTATACACTCACCGTCTTTCATATCTGTCCAATTTCTTTCAGCATTCTTTTTCTTTTTACCCTTTACAGAAATTTTTTCTGAAATCCAATCTTTCCAATTCTTTTCGATTTCATAAGTAATTAAACTTTTATCATCAAAAAAACGCATTGCAATCTTAGGATATATAGCTGAACCACCTGTTGCACTTTTAAATACAGGCATATCAATCTGAGGTTCGTAATCATCTTGATTAAAAAATAAATTAACAGCTCTTAATACATTTGTTTTTCCTACATTGTTTTTTCCACATATGGTAACTAAATTATAATCATCATCAAAATCCAAATCTAAATCCATTAAAGATCTAAAGCGATGTATTTCTATATGAATTATTTTAATCATTTGCTACCTCCTTAAATAAATTTTGTATTATCCCATTCTCCATATCATCAATACTATAAATAGTATCCATAACTTCAAATGTCTCCCTTAAGTTACCTCTGGCACTCTTCCAGCCAATTCCATCTGTGAACCATACAAATGTAAATCCCTCTATTGTATCGGCTTCCTGCGAAAGCATCTTATAACTTCTTGCAGTTTCATTAAGTTTAGAGCCACCGCCACCATAGAAGTTTGTCTCAATGGCATATATCATCTTATCAGTCTTAATTACAAAATCAAATCTCTTAGCAGCTTTTCCCTGATTTGAAAGTGCTGACAAATCAATATTCCATTTGGATTCAATATCTTTCAAATACATCTCTTTAAAGTAATTTTCATTTTTCTTAAATCCTGCTGCCACAATATACTTCTCGACCAAATCTTCCATTTGATGACCGCCCCGGTTTTTACGTCCATTAGAATCTAAACCTGTTTCAATACCCAATGCATAATCTACCAGATTATTTACAAGATGATTTGCTATCATATCAAACAATCCTGTTTTTCTCATAAACACTTTGTATTGCTCTACATCGTAGTTCATAGTTTTGAAATTGTATAAAAATGCTCCATCTTCATCCTGTGCGTATATTTCGTTACCTCTTACTGCAAGTAACAATGGTATACATTTTAATGTTTCCGGGTATCTTGTCACTATCCTTTCAAACTCACCTTCTATATTCTTTGAACCAATTAATGAATTCAAAATATTGAGTTCTACCTTGATTTCATCAACATTCTTAATTACCTTTTCAAAATCTATGTAATAATCATAGCTTGAAATACTTGACCTAAATTTACTAAGCCATTCATCAAAATTCCTATCTGTCATTTAGTACCTTCTCCAATCTTTTCTTAGATATTTCCATATACTCTTCGCTTACATCTATTCCTATGAACTTTCGTCCATATCTCACTGCCTCTACCCCGGTAGTTCCTGAACCACAGAAAGGATCTAGAATAACTTGTCCCTCCTCTGTCGATGCAAGTATTATTCTTTCCAACAAATATTCTGGTTTCTGTGTAGGATGCTTTCCCTCTAACTTCTCAGATGGCTTTGTCAATGAACCTGTCCAAACATCCTTCATCTGCTTTCCACCATTCATTTCTTTCATTTTTTGATAATTAAAAAAATGCCGAGACTTCTTATCATTCTTCCTAGCCCATAAAATGGTTTCTGTAGAATGTGTGAAGCATCGACATGCTAAGTTTGGCGGTGGATTTGTTTTCTGCCATGTTATGTTATTAATTATCTTGAAGCCATCCTGCTCCAATGCCATACCAATCGAATATATATTGTGTAATGTTCCTGATATCCATATTGTGCCATTGGGCTTTAATACTTTCTTACATAACTTAATCCACTTTCTATTAAACTTATGTTTTTCTTCAACACTGGTTCCACTTTCTGAAAGTTTATCCCATGAGCCTTTATTTACAGAAACCATCTTCCCACCTTTACAGGTAATCCCATTGTTACTTAAAAAATAAGGTGGATCAGCAAATATCATATCTACTGATTCTGGTTTCATCTTAGTTAGAATCTCAAATGAATCATCTACAACTAGCTGTGATTCATCAGTCTCAAAGTATAATGGCACTTTCTTTATAAATAAGTTATCCATTATATTTCTCCTTGTTTTTCAGAGCAAAATGATACGCTTATTAGCGAACACATTAACTCCATTAATAATTACATATTATTACTTCTTCCCCCACCCTATTAGAAGCATCGGAATTAATCATACGCTTAACGCTTACAACATCTATTTTATAACCTTTATTTCCATATAAATCATTTATCAGCTCTGTATTATGATTTGTAAGCATGCAATAACATCCTCTTGCTGTTAATACATCATAAAGTCTCGCTAATCGCTTATGACTTTCAATATCAAACCCCTCCTTGGTATATGATTCAAATGACGTTGGATTCAATGGAGCATACGGACTATCAATAAATACAAAATCCCCTTTCTTTGCTCCCTTACAGGCTTCCTCAAAATCTCCATCAATAATAGTTATTTTCTTCAAATATTTAGAAATCTCTATAATAGAATCTTCATCAACAGATGCTCTACGACTATTATTATACGGAACATTAAATAATCCTTTTCCATTCACACGATACAACCCATTAAAACAATGTTTATTGATAAATACAAACAATGCTGCCAACTCTACATCATATTCAGATTTCATCAACTTATCATTGTAATGCTCTCTTAGCGAATAATAATATTTCTTTCCATCTTCCCACATTTCTTCATCAAGTTTATTAACAGCCTTTAAGAACACATCTGATGCATAACATATCTGCTTATATGCATTTATCAGAGCCTTATTTATGTCATTTATCAAAGCCTTTTCCGGTAGCAATTCAAATGTAACTGCTCCACCACCTACAAATGGTTCAAAGTAATTATTATATTTCTCAGGCATACGCTCTTTAATTTGTGATAAAAGCTGTCTCTTTCCTCCAGCCCATTTCACAAATGGAGCAATATTGGAGTTACTCATTTAATTTTCCTCTTCTCTATGTCAAACAGACAATATTCTATTTGTTTATTATACTTTGAAACTAATAAAATAACAACAGCAACTTTCACTCTTAGTGAATATAGAAAATTTATTTTTGAAACACAAATATATACTCATGCGCCAACATCAAAAAAGAATTATTATGACTCTCCCAATATCTTGTTGAACGACAATTATGCTGCTCTTTGATAATTATTTCTTTATTTGAAAAGCCAGCATTTAAAAAGCATTCCATCATCCTAAACCCTAGAGGAATAACTTTCCCATGCTTTCTAACATCTCCAATCATAACTGCACACATCTTACCCTTTTTCAGAACCCTATATGATTCTGCTGCCACTTTATTCATCTTCTCTAAGAATTTATCTACGCAAAGTAATGAAATGTCGCCTGATATTCCTTTACTGTACTTAATAATATCTGCATACGGCGGATGAGTACAAATAAAATCAATATGCTCATCTTTTATAAAATGTAAGTTTGTTGCATCTGCATTTTTTGTAAATATCTTTGATTTTGTTTCACATTGGAATTTTAAATTTGTTTCAGAGATTGAAACTGACTGCGGATTAATATCAATACCTACCGCATTGCGACCTAGTAGCTTTGCCTCAACTAAAGTTGTTCCACTACCCATAAATTGATCTAAAACCCACTCTCCGGGTTTCGAATAACGAAGTATCAGATTTCTTGGCACATATGGTGACCAGTTACCTCGATACTTGCCTGAATGCGTTGCCCAACTGCCTCTGTCTGGAAACGACCAGACTGTCGTTGGTTCAAGCTGAAAATTATTTGGTTGTAAATTTATAAAATCCCCACCCTTCTTCGTTAATATTAGTTTTATTGTACATTACTTTATATAGAAAATCCATCTCTTTTTCCTTTCACAATAAGTGAATTTATATACTATAAGCGACATGCGATAATATTCACAAATAGTGAAAGAGGTATTACTATGCTTTTTGAATCAGATACAAGCCTATACCGTGTTATAGGTGCAAACATAAAATATTATAGAGAACAGTCAAGATTAACGCAAATGCAACTTGCAGAGCAAGCTGGAATCAGTATCAGCTATCTTTCAAAAATTGAAGCTGCCGGATGCGACAAAAGCCTTTCTATATCTGCCCTTAATCAAATTGCTAATGCTCTTAATGTTGATATCATCGTTTTTTAAGGAGGGAAACAAATGAAACTACGTGATGCCAAGCAAAAAATTGACGAACTTGCTAATATACCATTTAAACAATATCTTGAACCAGTTGTTTTTGAAGATACTATGCTTAAGTTAAATAAAGGACGTATCGGTCAGTTATTAGAGTTAACTATTGGGCTAAATCTCTCAAATACAACTTTAGATTTTGAAGACGGAGAACTAAAGACTAACAAATGTGATCGTTTTGGTAATCCACTTGAAACAATGTTTATTACACAAACATCCACAATGATGGATTGATCTTAAAGGGAACCAATCAGTCCTTTGATACCCTAACA
>UMAG01040199.1_pt1 | contig 58961 bp, 87 predicted proteins | sample 1963651 | NCBI WGS metagenome assembly UMAG01 (sample SAMEA4835910, study PRJEB28245) | human gut metagenome | biome: gut microbiome; material: fecal sample | place: Denmark | collected 2008 | reverse complement strand
GGGAGGGGGTGTGTTTTTTGAGACCCCCTCCCTATTGCTTTTCACTCTTGTGGTGTGGTATCTTTTTCTTTTTTTACTTTCTTGTACATATTCATGAAGTCATACTTGATAATTTCATCGATTGCACGCTCAACTTCGGCATTTGCTTCTTGCTCCGACATACTATCAGTAATGTCTGCAATTCGAGCTAAGTAAGAACAAGTATTGTAGCCTTTCTCGACATCAAACATAAACCACGATTCAAAGTCTTTGAAAGGATCAAAAGGATTATCAAAAGTCGTAATCGCAACTTGAGTTTCCACTTTTATTTTCCTCCTTTCAAATAGTTAGAAACAGTTGACGGTGACAGACCAAGCATCTTTGAAATCTCACCAATAGAGTAATTAGATCCGCTAAGTGCTCTGATACGGTTGGCTTTAGCAGCACTAATACTCGTGGTTGCTCTAGGAGTTGCTCTCTGACGAAGCTCATCAATGTCAGCATTATTGAGAATCTGCTTAAGTTTGTTCTCACTAATGGCTCCAGCTTGAATTGCTTCCCATTCACGATCGGTAATCTTTATAGAGCGGTCTCTTCTAGATACTGCATCCACTTCTTGCCTATATTTAGTTAAGGCTTGCTGTCCGAGCTTCTTAGTATCTACTTCTTTCCTAATCATTTTGTTAATGTCACGGTCAGAAGCATTCGGATTCTCAGCTCTTAGCCTGGCCTCAACTTCACGGACTCTCGATTGAATGGAAGCACTGGTTCTTAGCTGTGCTTGGCGTTCTCTAGGAGCATTAAGTAATGCGATATTAAGCTTATTTTCAAGAGATTTAACTTCTTCAGAATATACTTTCTTAGCAGTTGCATTATATGCTACCTTACCAGTATGTGCCAACTCGACTCTAGCCCTATTAGCCAGATCCTTCATGCTATTAGCAAAGTCAGCATAGGCATGCTCCATAGGGGTATCAGCATCAGAAATAAGAGTACGGGCATCATCTGTCTCCGCCATCTGGGTGCTTTTTTGTGTCCGATGTCTTGTTATCGTCACGGGCTGACCAGTTCGTTTATTTATTCTAGTGTAACTGTATTCAAGATCATCAGCAGTCTTCCAAATAAGTGCGCCCTCAGGACGATTAGGATCATACCAGTCCTTGCCTTTAAGGTTAACCAAGGGGCTTCCTTGTCTTTTGTCGACGGTCTTCTGACCCTTACTTCTTGAAATAAGAGTAGAGGCACCGCCTTTCTGATATTCTTTTTTAAGTCCAGCAATATTATTATCGAGTTCGCTTTGCTTATAGTCAAGATCATGCTTTTCGGCATCGATAACCACCATACTATGACGAACGGCTCGAGCTAGCTCTTCTCGACTAGCTCCTTCAAGAGTCATATCGGTAATAAGATTGGAAATCGTGCCCATTTCAGTCTGAGTATTTCTCATCCTTTTAGTTTTGGTATCGCCATCAGGAATCTTATACTCTAACTTTGGATCAAAATCTTCCAAGCCAAGAGATTTGGTGGACTTAATATGAACTTTTCCAGCCTTGTCATCCGTGGGTATACACATAACGGTATCACCATCAAAATCGGCTCCAGATAATCTTGCAGCAACTTTTCCATTAATGCAAACAGCGTCAATAGAATCCTTACCAATGAGTTTTCTGGCGGTCTCATTTTTATCGGTAACAGTAAGAATCGGAATTTCAAATGTTCCGCCATGAGGATATCTTATGAGTGCAAGCTTCGTCCCGGGAGTATATCCAGGAGCATATACTTCATTATCCTTTAAGGAATTGATAGGCAAAATGACATGATACTTTTGTCCAGGAAGAGCTGCAGCTTGAAGATGGACAGCCGCCGAATCGCACTCATCGGCAAATTTAGAAAGCAAGTGCTTCTTAATCGTAGGGTTTGTGAGTGCCAAAATATCATTGTACTCGTCAGTCTTATCTGCGATGGCTAGATTTAACTGTTTCTTTGCCAAGGTCAAACTCTGCTTAGAAAGAAACTGCGCTGGTATTTTATCCTTCCACTCAGTCCAATCTCCCTCATCAGCACGCTTGTTAATAAGACCAAGCTTTCGTTCGCCATTTTTGTCAGTGTACCAATATTGACCACCTTGATCAGCATCCTTTATAGTGGAACCGAAAGGATTATCTGGGTCGTCTTTTATTTTCTTAAGGACATCCATCTTGGCAACAGACTTAGATTTATTAGTATTAAATATCACATCAACGCCATCCGGCATATCGTCAGAATAGACAGCCATGCCTTTCAAATATCTATTGCCATCAACAAGGATACGCACCTGAGAGTACCTAGAATTACCTAAAGATAAATCATCGACTCCTCTTCGAAGCTCAATAACACCGTCTTTCTCAAGTCCACCGTCTTCTGAATATCTGATCATCAAACGTTTGGAATCCATGCTTGCTGGGTAATGAAACTTCTTTTCGTAAGTATCTCCGCCATCACGAGAAATATAGTCATTCAATGAATGCACATTCTCATAGTTGTAAATCTCTTTGTGCTCAGTACCAGGAGGACAGATTACCTTAATTGTTGTCTTCTGACCAGGATTAGTTGCCTGAGAAACTCGGCCACCATACACAGGATATCCATCTGCTTCAAGGATTGCTAAGGCCTGATTTAAGCGTTCCTTAGAAATGTTAAGTTCTCGTTCAACTCCATTTCCAATATCAATCATTCCTTTGGCTTCAATCTGAGACTTGATGAAATCAGCAGTCTTTTTAGCTTCATTCATTCGAGCTTCAGATCGCTCGTTGAATAGGGAGCGAACAGTAGATTCAGAAATACCCAATTTTCTACCAATCTCAGTTGGGCCAAGTCCATCTTCTTTCAAAGACTTAGCAGTAGCAACCCGATATTTTCTTCGCTCATCCTTTGCGAGACCTTTCTGTGCACGGTACTGAGTAGTAGTAAGACCAAACTCGTTTTTTATGTTCTCAGGAGTTTCAGTCCAACCATTTTTCTTAAGCTCTTCAATACGGCCAAGAAAATCGATGCTACGCTGATAAGGATTATCCCCAGAACCCCATGGATATCGACCGCTTCGGCGAGGCATACCATAGTGCTCCAAGAAATTCTCGTCGTTGCCGCTTCCATAATATGATCTGATCTCTTCTGCAATGGGGTTCATAGTGCTAAACCTCCTCGTAGTCTATTTTTCCTAACAGTTTATCTAAATGAACTATTTGGTTCATGATCTGGGAAATATCTTCCGGTTCTGGATTGAAATAAAGAATCTCGTCATTCTGATAAATCCTAAGTTCCATCTCAATTTCAGCAGGCTTTACTTTGTACTCCAAACAGAAAAGAGCAGCATATATTTCAAGTTGCTCCATATGTACAGCAGTTCTGCCAGTTTTAAGATCGTGAATTCTCAGCATTCCATTTCTGAAACTAATTGAATCTGCCGTGCCAAAAAATCTCTCAGAATAAAACAAAACGACCTCAGTATCCATCTTGAACCCGATAGCATCATTTACATATGCATACAAAGTTTTCTTGGATCGAGGTTGCTTTATTCCTAAATCGATTGTCTCCTTTGCCCAGGAATGAAGTCTTGTACCCATTTCGGCAGCCTTCTTGTTAGAATATACGTCAACCGCTTTCTGATCGTCATATCTAAGCCAACTAGGTTGCGAAGGGCTAAAAGGAGCATGAAGTCCCTCAAGATTACGATGATTGTTAAATATCATTTTTGTCCTCCATTGAATGTCTGCTGTAGGTCATCCAAAACAGCATCTTTATTCTCCGGACAAATGAATCGTGCAAACGACATGCCATTCATAAGCCCGACGTAATAGTCTTGATTCGGACGTTTCTTAGCATTCGCGCTTTTCTTTACTTCTAAGGAAGCCCACTTGTCTTTGTAGAGAACCAAAAGATCTGGTATGCCCTGAATATAAGAGCTATCGTTCTTCATCACAATACAGCCTGGAAATATCTTTTTAAGATCTTTGATCAGGTCTGATTGAAATTTGCTTTCTAGCATTAGTGAGTCTCCTTTCTTAGACTTATTGGCGGTTGTAAATATCAATGAGTGGCTATTCTTTTTTCAGGGATGTTGCTGACCACTTAAACTGAGCCGCCGCAGTTTACTAAAATTGAAAAGAGAAAGTGCACATTTTTGTCTCTCTCTTCATAACAGTCAATGTTTTTTTCGCGAATGCTGAAACGCTGGAAATATCAATCAAAAGTCAACAAGATCAGCAATTGTACATTTAAGTTCTGTTGCTATCTTACGTATGTTCCAACAGCCGGGGGTAATTAATCCATTGACATACTTAGCCAAGGTTCCTTGAGATATCCCGGTCCGCCAAGACAGCTCTTCCTGTGTATAGCCTTTCATACACATTTTTTTGTAAAGACGTCTTGCAAACTCCATTCGCCATTCTTCTTCATCGTGAACTTTCAGTTTTTCAAGAAGCTCGTCCAAACTAGGTTCGTACCTAAAAGCCTTAAGAATATAGTCATAGTGCATGGCGGAGCCATCTTTTAGTTCTATAATTATTTCGAGGCTTCCTGTCTCATACCACTTAGAAACTTTTGGAGCAGCCCAAGGGCACATCTTGCAAAATTCGTCAAATATCTGGTCATGCAGCTCGTAACTCATGTTTTCTCCTTTCTGTGTCATGAAATATTTTTTGTCCGACAATAATTCAGCGTTTTAAAAAATTTGACGTTTTTATTTACTATACAATTATTCTTTTAGGAATAATTCGCCTTATAGTTAAAAGTACCAAAAATTGTATTTTTTGCCCAAAAATGCCCAAAAAATGCCCAAAATTGATTTTTTGTCCGACAATAATTCATTGATAGACGCAAATCATCAAGTATTTTTTGTCCGACAATAATTCAGTTTTGATTTTTTGTCCGACAATAATTCATGTAAATTTACGCAAATTATAGGTCATTTTAAGGCCCTCCTTGAAGACTTCTGTGTATGTCATCCCCTTCTCGTTTATCAAATAATCAAGCTTTTCGACGTCCGTACCCTCAACTCGTACGCTAATTTTCTTTCTCTTCGCACCAATTTTCGCAGGTCTTCCTCTCTTCTTTACTCCATTCTTAATCAAAATATCCACCTTCAATTCTTAAAAAAGAAGAGCCCAAGTTTCCCTGGACTCCTCTTAAAATATCATTCTTCTTTGTCAGAAACTGGAGCATACTCATTCATCTCTGGCTTGTGAATGCATGTCCAAATACAAGCAACAATGTTCCAGCAAAATGCTCGATCATGAGGCTCGTCCTTATCTCCTCTAAGGTACTTCAAATAATGGCGGAGAGCGCTGTCGATGTAACAGTGGGCAGGAATCCCCTTTCTCCAATTATTATCACCATATTTCTTAGCGCCATCCTCATAATGATGAGCAAGCTCAAGAGTCAAATTAGGGGCAACAGACTCTCCACTAAAAATATTCGGGCCTTCTTCCCAAAGGATCTTGTACAGCCAATATATGTCACCGGTCAGCTGAAAGCTGTTTATGTAAGAAAATACTTTCTCAGCTCCAGTGTCAGAATACTCGGTGAAATAGTGGGCGATTACATCCATAGGCAACAGATCGCACCGACCTTTTCCTTCACAAATATCACGCACAGCGCCAGTCTCAAACTCTCGTCTTGTCCCGCTGTCTTTTAATTCCATGCTTTACTCCCCCTTTTTTCAATCTTCTCCAAAATAATGCTCGAGAATAGATCGAGCCACATTGTCAACTTCTGAGCATGTCTTACACGACTTCAGACGATCTATTTGCTCATTGCTAAGACGAACACAAAAGTGCTTAGTTAGGATCTTGATTTTATATGCAATGAACCGATCAAGGCTCATCATTTCTACATATCCTCCAGGACCAGGCTTGTTTCCGTTGAAGTTCATTCCCATACCTCCAAATATCAAACTAGCTCATCCGCATAACTAATGACAGAATATGCATAGTCACTGATAAGACCAGATTCGATCATCGAGTCTGCATATGCTCCTCCTCCATTATAAGCCATAAGTGCGTACTCGACTTCTCCATATTCTTCTAATAGATCTGAAAATAAGTCAAGACCAACTGTAACGTTCTGATACGGGTCCAGCAGATCATTGCATCCAAGCCGCTCCATTCGCTCATAATGCCACCTAGGTTGGATCTGCATCAGGCCCAAGGAGTTACCTGAATCACCTACACAAGTTGCGTCAAAACGCGATTCTGTGTGAATTAGAGCCATTGCAACTTGGTATTCAATCCCTTTTTCATCACAGAGATTGAAAATATGATCCTGAAGGTCTTCAGATAGTGGAACGTCATAATATACTCGTTCCGGCTCCTCATTTTTCTCATCAATAGTTGTGACTATGATCTCACCGCCAGAAAAATCGAGTTCCGAAAGCTGCGCTATCTCAGAATATACCTGAGCTGTATCCTTACTAGAAATAATGGGCTGATCTGCGCTAGGAACCGCCACCGATTGGGAAACCGCGAATATCAATACTGCCAAAGCGGACAATACTTTTGTTTTAAGTTTCATAGATTATTTCCTTTCTTGATAAATCCACATTTCAAATGTCGGGCTGTGATGTATGCCAAGAAGCACAAGGAGCTTGTAATATCCAGGCATGTTGCTGTATTTTTTCCAGTTTTTCCACTTACGGAAACGAGCGATAAGCTTACGCATCAAAGTCCTCCTTTAACAAACTTGCATTGATACTCTGATAGAACCGAATATCTGCTTGGATTTTCCCAACCTCACACAAATAAGCAATTCTTGTGTCAGCATTCATCGTTCCTTTATGATCATCGAGCCATTCTATCATGTCATCAACAGTATCGAGCAACGGGCCTGTGATACCAAAAATAAAGTCTACCGATGCACTTCTAGCTTCTAAGACCTTCTCATAAGTCAAACAGTTTCGCAACCAAAACAGGCAGTCAGCTTTTGGGTTATATAGCATAGGAACTCCTTTCAAAAATATAAAAGAAATAGAATAAGTTTTCGTCCGTAGCCAGAGCTGTGCCCAACGCTTCACACAGTAGTTTGCCTCTATCATTCACATAAACGTAATGCCGACATAGACGACCACGCCTCTTGTTTCGTTTAGCTACTTAATTCGGGCACCCGTTACCCGAAAAGACTTGTATACTGGTTTTTGTATACCATTTCTTATTCTATTTCATAATACGGAGTGCTTTTTTCGCGAATTAGAGTAAATTTTCATTGCTGTCAAATTCTCGCATCCACTCCTCGGAAACGCAGTAGGCATCAAAAGGCCCTTCCTTGAACCAAGGAAAATTGTCGATTACTACAACTCCTCCATTTTTAATCTTATCAAGTTCTTCTTGAGAAAATACGATGAAATGCTTAGTATACTCGGACATTATTTTTTACTCCTTTCAAGTAACTCATCGATACCAAGCTTCAAACTAGTGGCTATGCGTTAAGCCAATAAGGACAATATAAAGAAGATTATTTAACCTCTTTCTTCAGAAGTTCTTCTCTGTAGTCCCACAGCATATCACAGATTTCATGAATTTCCGATCCGGTTAGAGTATGCTTTTTCTGTATCAAAACATTACGAAGCCTATCGCAATCTTTAACGATCTTACAGATCTCAGATACTTTCATTTTTCTCCTTTCATGCAACCATTCTGTCATTTCTTTTCACCTGTAATCAGCTCGGAATACGGCAGATTCTCGATCCAATCGCAGAACGTATGCCACTCATCAAGCTTATGATTCCGACGGGACTTATAAATATTAGCCAAAACCTCGTAGTTCAGCATAACCGTTCGGCGTTGATTGTACGATGTCGGTAGAATCTGAATCATCTGCCACCAAGCGTCTTTTTTACTTGGAGTGTCTGATAAAAAATTATACGTTTTTCTTGCCTCATTCAAATATTTGATTATGGTATTTTCAAATGCTTCGCGAACTTCTGGATATAAATGCTCAGTTGAAAAATCCTCTATCGTAAACTCCTTCGCCGCAATTTTGTGCATAGTTGAGCAGGAGTTGGCAACTGTACCAACCTTGTATGTGTCATATTCCTTCCACCAGTACAGCGGAGCAGTAATATCAAGATACACTGTAATCATCCTCATGAACTTACGATGGTCTGTACCAGCGTTGCGAAGCCGTTTCATGAGAGCGTAGTCGTTTGGGCCGATCATAAACCCATCATGTGAATCGCATTCTATATTTACCTCGCATTTGTCGCAGTCTTCCCAATGTTCAAGTTGGTAGGTTATACAGTTATCGCATCTCCGAGACAAAATTGGTCGATAATCACTATCGCTCTTCTCCCATGAATTCATCGGGTTGCGCATTCCACGAATGGCATGCTCCCAGCCAACAACTTCGGTATTTTCAAGCTTGATCATAGTTACTCTCCTTCCAAATCAGACTCTTTTATATAACTTGGAAATCTCGCATAAGCTACGACTTCTATACGCTGACCTCCACACCAGTCATTAACAGTATCCCAAAAATCATCGATATAGCTTCCGCATGGCGTAGCAACGTCCAATGAATATAGCCAAGTAGCTCCATTATCATAATTATCTTCTCGTAACAGAATTAGAAAATTTTCTTTACAAAATAGATTGGTAGGAGGATTTTTTCGATCAAATGGAATCCAATTAATTTTAGGAACTTTCATGATTTACTCTCCTTTCAAATATCAACCTTAGTTCCGAGAAGCAAGTCTGCATACTCAGACAACATATCAGCTATTTCCTCAAATTCGAAGCCCTCTAATGTCGTCCCATCTCTTAACTTATTTTCAAGCGAAGTAAGAATATCAAGTTTCTCACAAAGTTCGCCAACAGTTATTTTCATAATTTTTCTCCTTTCAAATCTCAGATCAATAGTAGCCCTACTCCCCCGCCCAGAAGGCATAGGGGATAGTCTCTACAGGTTCATTTCAAAAATAAAAAAGAAAGATAGGGTTTGTGGTTCTCCCCGATATGCACTCCTGCATACTTTATCTCTAACGAGCCTTTTGCCATAGTAGCACTTATTAAAATGCTTTCTGGTGGGTCTTCTGCACAACCGTTCTTTCTTTTCATAATACAACATGTATTTTTCGCGAATATTTTTGAAATGTTTCCCACTGGATTCCAATGGCGGCCTCCCAACCAATAACGTCAACGTTTTCAATTTTAAGCATTACTAGTTCTCCTTATTAATAATTTTCACTTTATACCCAAGTTCTTTCTCAATCTCACCGAGAGTCATTTCTCGAGTTGCATACTCTGTGATAATGTCGAAATAGTAAGCTGGTTCCTTGACGCCTCGGTCGATAGCAAGACTACTAACAGACTCGTGCAGAATCATCCTATCGTCGCACTCTATATAAGGATGATCCAATATAGATAAACTATTATAGGACGGTTCCATATTTACATGCGGAAGACGACCCTGAACAAATGGTATCGCAGCCTTTGGAATAACAACTGTATGCTTACCTTTCTTATCTTCATATTTATAAATGAGCTTAAGATACCAGTCTCCATCCTCTGCAAATGGGATAATATTAGAGAGCTCAGTATTATACTTTCCCATTAAATATCGCTCCTTTCAAATAATCCCGGCTATGCTCAATAGCCATCTTGCCTGCCCAACCGCCCAAGGATCTTCCAATGGAAGATTATATCCAGTTGAGTGAGTAAAGTTTTTAAATTCCTCCGCAAACTCTACCTCAGCCGCTTCCTTAGGATATTCTTTTTGCAATTTTTCAAGCTCTACAGCCCAAGTTGACCATGTCTGGTCAGATATAAGGTTTTCATTAAACCTGTAATAAATAACGCTGTGCACAAGCAACTGCCGTCGACGACGAAGAATCAATTCTCGAATATCACACAACTCGATAGCACTCCTTCACATGATGTGAGCCCATCATAAATTCGACTTCATACCAGAGATGTTTTTCATTCACATATGTAACGACAGCCGGTCTTCTTGAATATCGCGGATGAGGTCTTTGCCGAGAGGGTCTTAGTGTGATAACAGTACCTACCTTGGGCATGAACCTAACAATGTCATCATGCGAATATCCATAGATATTGCCCATACACGATCTCCTTTCACAAACAGCTTACTTTTTGTTCTTCTCTTCCCAATGAATTGGCTTATGGGAATATAAGTTTATAGGCGTAGACAAACAATCATGGCATGGATCTTTATAATCCTTCAGATCCTCATGCTCACAAGACTTACAGTATTTGTCAAAATATACTTCTTTGTATCCGTCTCCGTTCATAGCCAGTCCTCCTTACTCAGCATCAGGCGCCGTGATCTGGATAGACATAACATTCTTCACCCGATAGCAGATCTGAATAGAATATCCATCTTCGTCCTTAGCGCTGTAGACATACCCCACAACCGTGTCTCCACTAAAATAATCGACAGTGAACCCGGCATCACGGCATTCATTCACGTAGCGATCGAAATCGGCCTTCGTACTGTATCCAACATCGGCGCTGAAAAACGACTCGGTATCCCAGTCAATAGAGCCGCGGTTAGACCAGTCAGGAACCGGCAGCTTTTCAGAAATACCAAACCCAGGCCAAGTCACCTCGGGGTAGTCCTCCGCTTCAGAAAACTTGTCGGTCTGGACTTCGGGCTTGGTGTTGTCCGTAGTCTTCCCGCACCCAATCATGGAGAGCGCCATAAGAATTGCGACAACGATCAGAATATGCTTTTTCATTTTACTTCTCCTTTCTAGCCATGCTCTTCAGTTTACCAATAAGCAGAATTCGTACAGCTTTACAAAGCGCATAGATAAGCTTGTTCTGCCAAATATCATGTGATTCTGCTACTCGGCACATTCCGTTCTCGATCTCGTCAAGAGCCTCTACAATTTGTTCTCTTTCAGTCATAAGTCCTCCTTAAAATATCATCCTACAAAAGGTACCTGTTCGACGTCACCACCCTGGACTGTAATGGACTGCATGACGCACTTTCTTTCCTCATCCCAATACAGAGTATCGAGAATATGATCGATGTCGTCCTGAATCTCGGGCTCAGTCATCCGCATAACTTCATATTGCTGAAGGCCAACACCTTTACGAAGCCTTTGCATAACCGTACCGGCCCATGTTCGGAACTTACGAGCCTCCAATCGTCTGCTAGCGAATAGAGCTTCGTAAATACCCAGTTCATTTACTGCCAGCATCCAACGAGTCTTATTATCTCCAGGCCGACGACCAATATCTTTTCCAATCATGTTCTTATCAATGGATTTTACAGGTTTATGGTCATATCTATCCCCATTTGAACTGGGGTCAGATATCTCGACCTTAACTCGCTCAAGCATATCAGGGCTTAGTCGCTGAGCAATGCCATCGGTTCTCAGATTTAGTGCATCGCAAATATCCTTCAGGATAGCCCACCATTCGCCATCAATCTCAATGAAGCGAATATCATACCCGCACCAAGATTCTGTTTTAATATTATTCATAATTTATCAGCGTCCTTTCACTTTTCATGATGGTAACATCAGGATTGCTTTGAATATTGCAGCCCTTGAATAAGCACCAACCATCAAAGTCTCTCATATCATGATTGTCCATGTATCCAAGTATGCAACCACCTTCCATTCCTCGTTCGTTATGGCATTGATAAGGTGTCGTTGTAAACATTGGACATTCCTTACATATTTTCGGATACCGCTCAAGCTCAAGAATAGTTCTCATTTTGAACTTAATCATTATGTCTCCTCTTTCAAAAGCTCACAATCTTCGATGGACACCCACTTAAAATTCTTGCCGTCAGTCGTAATGAGAAAACGATCCCAAACGGGATCTACAAAATACACTGGAGAATTATGCGAATTTCCATAGCTGTCATACCAGCGCACAGAAATATCAGGCATTACTCTAGTTCTCCTTTCAAATAATTATAAAGGGCTTCACAGCGCCGCCGGTGCTCGCATTCGATGATTGTATCGCCATAAAGACACGAACCACCACCAAAACAGCCGCAATTAAATTGATAGGGCCTCTGAGTTATCTCAGGCTCAAATTCTGTACAGTTCTGGCAATACTGAGGAATATCAAGTTTGATCATCTTTATTCTCCTTTTCAGAATATAGCTTTACAAAAACATTATCGATTCCACTAATTGTCTCAAGACCTGCCTCTTACCAAATATGCATAAGATGTGTGATAACGCCAGTCCATGCTGCAGCCAAAATCAAAAGCTGATAACCTAGGTCTAATTTATAGCATGCTCGAAATATACTAATAACTGTATACCAAATGGCCAAAAACAAACACAAACAAAAGATAATAGTCGAGATCATTTTTTTTCATTCTCCTTTTCTAATTCTTCTTCTGCTTCCTTTTGATACTGTTCATCAAATGCAATAGAATCGCGGATACCCTTCTTATAGTTTTCGACATGCGCACGATGAGAAACGGGATCTTGAAATTCGGCTTTTTCCCAATAATACTCAAATTCTGTCATAAATTTCTCCTTTCCAAATATAAAAGAATAGGACACCATGTATTTCTGATGTCCTAAACTTTTAATTTATTAAAATTCCCTAATTTCTTTAAGCTTCTTTTTACATTTATTAGCCGTTTTTTCATCACCGTTCTTAAGGGCTCTCTCACCTTTAGTCCAGTAATAGCAAAACCTAATATTTTTAAACAACTTCATAGAATATTAACCTCCTTTCATAAAGGAGCATGTTTATTTAGCGAGCCCTCCCCTTTTTTTAAGGGGCATAACTGCATAAGCGCAATGTTAGGAATAAAATCCAGTTTTCTCATTATGGCGCCACCTCCTCGACCCATCCGAAGGATACTTTGTTGTCGGATAGCCCTAAGTAATACAAAATTTTGAATAATCTCTCGGCCTCATCTTCATTTCTTGCCATAATTAATTCCCATTTTCTTCGCGGTTCATCGATACCTTTATGATCACCATCTAGAAAATAGAATACCTTAAATTTTTTCAGTCCGTTCATTTTTTTCACCATTTAACCCAACGGGTCTCATTAAATTGTTTCTTTTCGTTTAAAGCTTTGCTGATCGCCAGGTCGATTCCGCTTCTTGTTTTCAAGTGATAGTAATATAAGTCGGTATAAGGAGTATTGAGCCTGTCGATTCTGCCGGCTGCTTGAGCCAAGACTTTGTAGCTGTAATTTTGTGAGTAAAAGACAATGGTATCAGTCTTGACACAATTCCACCCTTCGCACCCAGCTGTATACTGCACGAGGTATACCCAGCTTTTACTAGTTGGGATAGGTTCGTGGGCATGTCCGTTCCATTCCGCGATGCAAACGTTTTCGCCATAATATAGTCCTTTCAAAATATCAAGCTCGTAATCGAAGTTATAGAAGATTATCATCCGTGGATGTTTCTCCGCTAACTCCAAGAGTGCAATCTGCCTTGACTCATCCTCGTTCACGATACGTCGGAGCACATAACAAAGTCCAGCTGCTTGCTGTATTGGTTCATCCTTAAATGGGTCCCAGCGAGTCCTCATAACTTCTCGGTACTTGGAAATATCATACTTGACATATATATCCTCATGATGAGGTACGGTCTTACGAGAGAAATCCATATCAATAAGGATCTGGTTTCGAAGCCTAATAAGGCGACCCGTGTTGATATAACGCTCAATTTTTGGGTACTTTGCATAGCGAGAATATATGCAATGCTCTCTTGCGAACTCGGTTTTGTTTTTGTAGAATCCATTGGCCACAAACACAGGAATATACTGTTCCCAAGTATCCCCAGGAGTTGCTGAAAGGATAATCCACTGGTTCTTACGAGCAATATTCAAGAACGTTTTAACCCAAGCACCTTTACCTGTAACACGATCCTCATCAAATATAAAGAATGCTCCATAGATATCCTTATACTTTTTTATGTTGTTCCAGCTGTCAATTACTACTTTGTTTCTGTAATAATTCACCTCGTGATTTTTAGAGAGAAGATATGGCGTTAGCTCTACTTCCCACTCAAGTGAATCTCTCTTCATCGCAGTAGTAATAATATAAAGATCTCTTGGGTTTTTCATTGGAATGTAGTCAGGGTCCATACTACCACCCTGCTCTTTGAAGTAATAGTACAGACCCGTTCTACTTTTTCCGCTTCCTACTCCGCCATTTAGGATGCAGCCATTACGCATTTTTTTTACTGCATCCATTTGGTAGTCATAAAGGAATGGCTTACTCATTTTTAGATTCCCATTTGTCTAGGCCAACACAGATTTTCTTATTCATGCAACCCTCATCCTCATTATAGAATTTACACGTATGGCAAGAACGAGACTTGATCACGGTTTCACCAGCTACGCCAGTAAAAGCCTTAAATAATTGTTCATTAAAATTATCCAGCCCGAGCTTAAATTTAAATTCCTTAGGTTCAATATGCTGAAGAACCTTTTGTGTAATATCGGAATCGTCTCTCTTTGGCAGCCATTTCCTGAAAACCTCGTAGTAGTTACCTTTATTGCCAAGCATCTTCTTGCAGATACACATGGCAAGCCCCTTCTCAGGATCGTAGTCCTCTCCATTGCACTTCACAACGGTCTTCGTATTATCTGTCCAGAAAACGATTGTAGCAGGAGGATTAAACTTAACGTTCTTAATGAGTCTACGAATATCGGTGGGCATATAATTACTCCTTTCGGTCGTTTCTTTATTTGCTGAGGGAGACTTATCAAACCACTTAATATAGCAATCATAAGTAGCATCAACATCATTGCGCATGTATTGCCGACAAAGTTTATTCCGAGTGTAATCATTCAAACAGCCCGTGCCATAAATAGCATTAAGCAGCTCTTTGTATTCATTCATACTTACTTCGCCTCCTCGTTTTTGTTACTTTTCTGGAATCGACGAATATCACGCTTCATCACATAGACGGCACTATAAGCTTCCTTCAACGTGCAATCATGAAGTTCCCGATAACGGTAAGTAGCACCCGCCATATTTCCGCACTTAATGAAGTCGATAACTGAAGGGCTAGCAATAGGAATAAAGATACCGACAGCAATGCCGTTATCAAATTCATTCTTCCCGTAAATATCATTAACGGCCTTGATCTGATTCTCGGTAAAGATCTTGTTAGTGCAATTGGAAATGTAGTACATAATTTTGCTCCTTTCAATTTTACAAAATATAAAGAGACCGTCCATAGACGAGCCCTAAATTACATTTACTTAACCTTTTTAGCCGCTATTTATATCCATAGGGCGGCAAGTCCTAGACCAGCTTTTATCGTCGATTTAGGCGTTGGTATTATAACCGGTGAACACATTCCTGGTGCGCCTACGGGGATTTGAACCCGGAACCGTCCGGTTATGAGCCAGATGCTCTACCTTTGAGCTATAGGCGCAGAAAGAATAGAGCACCAAGTTTCCTCAGTGCTCTAAACTTCAGCTTAGTGTTCCTTATGAAGCCTCTTACTCAATGCGGGCTCGATTTTCTCCTCCCACAGCATATAACCTCCCATGTATCCAACGACACAGGAAGCTCCTATTGCTGCATAGGTGATTACCAGCTTAGCCGTATTTTTAATAAAGTTCATAATATCACTCCTTTCATTATAGAGAATGCTGTTTTCGCGAATTACTCCTCAGGATACTCTTCCTCTGCATACTGAGCCGCAAAGCGATCGATTCGCTGGGTTACTCTGATAGACTGCAAATATGCAGTGCGTCCAGATTTGCCATTTACTTCCCAATCATAAGGACGAATATCCAGATCGACGCCAATAATATCCACGTCGTCCAAGCAGGCAATGCTCTCCTCGTCAAGACGGTTCATACGATTACCAGTTACCAAATATGCATTCGGACCACGATCGTTGAACTTTACTTTGACAGGCAGGAACATGAACGGATCATCATCAGGATCTCGAGGATCTTTGATGCGAACATGCCAGCCCTCCTTAATCAAAGCGTCGGCCATCTCTCTCTCGGGGATGATGAGCGCAAAATTACGATCTCCCTCGCGGTTAAACTTAGTTCCCTCGCCGCGAAAATTCTTGTAGGTAATTCTTGCATCATCGATCTGTAGAATTCCTCTCGGTGCAAAAGTGATATGCATAATGTTTACTCTCCTTTTGAATATAATTTTGAAAAAGAATAGAGCACCAAGTTTCCTCAGTGCTCTAAACTTTGCTCAGATAATAAGTACGCCTTCATGCTCCAGCATGTCCTTGAATGCAAATCGGCTCTCGATGCTATTATGTCGATCAAATATCGAATCGCGATACTCCTGCGCAAGTCCCTTCCGATTAAATATCGCATAGACGTGCTCAATTGTCGGGTCATCGCTCATCATAAGAGCTGCAATACCAACAAGATAACGCCAGCGTGACTTAATTGGAAGTTTACGAGGATTATTCACAATCTGATACTGGATTGCTACATATTCGACATCAACTCCGCCAATTCCATAAAGAATAATCTGGTTTGCCATAGTAAATACTCCTTTCTGTATTCATAATAGGAATTGTTTTTTTAGCGAACGGCAAACATGTTTGGCTCATCAAACCACGGCAGATTTTCTTCAGGAGGCCAATCGGCCTTATTGCAAATATAAGGATCATTTGAAGTGAACCATTCAAAGTCACCGTACTTACTTATCGTATCAACCGCGTCATTGACCATCTTATCGTAATAAGATCGATCAATATCATTCTGCTTCTCCAACGTTCGTACCATTTCAGACTCCATCCATCGGTAGCCCTTAGCGCCAGTCGCAGAAGCATACTTTACATTACCTTCCTTATCTTTAGACTCTCGCAGAAGCTCGCCACCGCCATAGCCAGGCTTAATTGGGCAGAACAGACCAACCTTTCCGATAAATATGCGATTATGCTCATTCTCAGGAAGGCCTTCATTCATGTCCAAATATAAAGCCGAACTGACAGTCTTAGTTTCGCACATATCTTCAAACTCAATAGGCTTATGGCTGAAGAGCTTTTTGAATACATATGGAACTTGGAATTGAGTACCGGTAGCGGTCCACCAAATATCATCACCAGTTTTCTTATCCTTAAGAGGCTCTTTAAACTTAGCAACATATACGGCATCATTCACAAGGCAGTATTTCTCAAAGTTTGCCTCAGTCTCAAACTTATAGCCATATTCGTTACCGAACTTAATAACGAAGTCCATAATATACTGTGTTGCGTCAGGAATCTTGATGGAATCGGTCTTAATATGAGCAACCGTGTAGCCGAGCTGCTGAACCTGCTGCTTAAGCAAAGTCATAAACAGAGCTCCACGCTTTGCCACAATATTGTCTTTGTTCCTAGGATCTCTGAACGGGTTATCAAACGAAGCACTTGTCAGACCATAAATCGAGTTTATGACGATCTTCAGAGCCTGAGCAAGATCAGCAGCCTGCTCCTCGTTCAAATATGGTTTTAAAGCTCCATCAAGCATCAATTCGGCAGCATCAAAGTCTTTATGCTTGACTGCGACTCGTGCATCAACAATATCCTGAAACCGCTTAGTATACTCAGGGCCAAATATGCACTCAAAGATAGCACTATGAGGATGCATTGACGCAACATCTCCATCCCATACATCTCCATACATACCTGGCTCGGAATATACACGACCTCCTTCTCCAATCTCCTCATTCAAATATGTGGACTTACCATTGTCGAACTTATACCCAGGGAAGAACGGAAGAATGCTGCAACCCTCAGGATATGTCTCTTTAGGATCGAAATCAGCATAAAAAGGCAAACCATTTTCATTGAATACCCGGAACTTGTAGTCTTTCCCGAATTTCTCTCGATATTCTTCATACTGCTCTGGTCTAACCGGCTTAGACAAATCTCGATAGTTGAATACGCTCTGAGGTTTACGGTTCGATCCAAATATGATCTTGGTGGATAAGGTGTTTGTTGTGTCATTAACAGATACATTCGTAATCCCATGCAGCAATTTAACCAGATCTACCTGGATCTTACGAGCGACAAAGTCTGCTTGACGAGAATCAAATACGGCCTCAGTTGCAATAACATCATTATCGCAATACTCAGCTACCTTAGTCCACAGCTCTTCTGGAACAGGCTGATCCCATGGAAGACCAAGTTCTTGGTGATGAATACCCAATTCGATCTCCCATTTTTTCAGAGATTGTTTCTTAGAGCAGAAATCGTACACATCAGTGTAAGACACATTATATGCCTCTCCGAAAAATGCATTACTGTCTCCGCTAACAATTCTTTGAGAAAGATCATACAGTTGCTCGTTCGTATACCCAACTAACCGTCCGTACAAAATATGATTATCATATCGACGGCAATTGAAACCAACGAGCTTAAACCTCATCAATTCCTCAATCTCAGAAGGACTGGGGTTAATCATTCGAACTACCGGTTTATTTTTGCCCTGTGGCTTGTAGTTAACAAGGAACAAATTCGGGAAGACCTCAACATCGTAAAATATCAGAACTCCATCGTCGTTATCAGAATTCTCGGAAGGATCATCGGATTTAAACTTCATCTTGTTGATGAGCTTGATGCAATAGTCTCCATGATTAGTACTGTTTGCGCCGAATGCAAAAACAGCATTCTTCATGTCACTAACATCATATTTAAGCCCGCTAGAATATGCGTCTTCAAGAATTTTGTAGATGAAATCGACGCTTGGCTTCGTTCCAGGATGGATTTCTTTGTTGAGATTTTTCTTGATCAACGTTCGAAGCCCTCTCTCATTTTTGACAGCTTCGAAATTTATCATTTTTTCCTCTCCTTTCGTTGGCAGCCCAGAATTAATGGTCGCAATTGGCAGATCATTACATTTTGTGAGCTTACGCCGAAGTGAACTCTTGCCTGTGAATACCTTGATTTCAATGTGGTCCGAATATACCCGACTAAGTCTTGATGGATCTCCAGTGTAAATATAGTGGAGATGAATTCCTGCTCCGCTCTTACTAAGCTCTGCATATGTAGCAGGCCAAGTAGAAGCTGCCTCAAGATTCTTCTCGAACGACTTATTGCCCTCCGCATCAGGAATATCAAAGTCAATAACAATGTGATTCTCGGGAACTTTTACATAATGAAGCTTGGAAGTATCCAAATCCGTCAGTCGAGTCTTTACTTCGTCCCATTTTTGAGACGGCGTCTCTTTAGAAGTCGCATACTGTGCAGGACAGTTCGCACATTCCTTATCAAATATAGATTCTGCAGCATCTAACTTGATCCATGTAATGCTCGAGTCGTCTTGCTTCTCATCGGTCTCGAACTTGTCAGTTCTAAACCCAGAATAATAGTAGCGAACCTTTGATCCGCCCTCAGGAGTAAATTGCTCATGGAATTCCCAGAAATAGTTTTTAAGCTCCTCCTTGAAATTCCTCTGAGAATATGGGTAAGAAACCTTCGCTTCTTCGCAATAAGTCTTATACATCTCCCAAGCGGCCTTCAATGTCGTACCATTCTCTTTCTTGAAAATATGATACGAATCGATAATGAAGTTATAGAAGTCATTTGAAGCTCCAAGCATCGTAACCGGAATATAGTCATCATATGCCCCAGGATCGCTCAAATATACTTCTTGGCAGTGATACGCGATAGCGCCTAATTCAAACCCGATCTGCTTAACTGCTGCCTTATATTCTCGCGTACCTAATTTGTTTCCGCTAGGCGAAACATCAATCAGTCGTCGAATAAGGCCAGATCGTCCATCCGTGATCTTTACAGGTTTGTTTGTGCCCATGAACAGAAATGCCTTGAATCGATTGGAATATGTTGTCTTGAATTTTTCATTGACAGTCATAAGCTCATGCGACACAAGACTATTCAGTCTGGTATTATCTTCGATTTTAGACAAGTCGCCATCGTGCTGAATGGCAACAAGAGGGTTGGTCTTGAATGCCTCCAACGCAAAAGAGTTACTAGACGATCCCAATGCCTTAGCATCAAAGACCGAATAGTAGCCATCAAATAATTGCTGTATGATGTTTAAAATCGTTGATTTACCAGTACCAGCCGCTCCGTACAGAACCATGAACTTCTGAATCTTCTTGGAATCTCCAGATACGATTGACCCAATAGCCCATTCGATTTTATGCCGTTCTTCAGGAGAATATAGCGTGGAGATCAGTTTCTCATATGCAGGGCATTCCCCCGGCTCCAAAGGATATGGCAGCCTCTTGCTTGCGTAATCTTTCTTATTAGTTTCCGCATTAGAAAATATAAGTTTCTCGTCAAGCATATGAAAGTTATCCCTTGATTGCGTCTGGCAATATTTATGCCAAGAATCAATCATTCCGGATTCATTGTCCCACATATGAAGAACTCTAGGAGTACCATCAAATTTCTCTTTGTTATTCTCGGCATAAATATCAAGCTCTCGGTCAATCATCTGTATGACATCTTGTTCATCTGTAGACCACAAGCCACGGTCTTCGACCCATATTGCATAGAAATCTCCACCTCGAATCATGAGGTCAGAGCTTCTTTTGATAATGAATTTTGGGTAGATTTCTGTAACGCCGCGTTTGCCAGTACGCATTGAAATCATAAGGAAGTCCAACATTACATTTTTTCTCCTCCCTTACGCAATACTGTTCAAATATGCATTGAGCTGATACCAAATTTCCATCTTACGCATATCACGTCGAGTGCCCTTTACTGTGAATAAACCACCTTTTCCATTACGTTCGTACTCACGATTAAGAAATCTGGTAAGGCATTCTTCGACATAATCCCTGTCAAATATAGCATCGGTCATTCCTCCAAGACCGAGACTAACAATCATTCCCCAGAACCATTGAGAAGTCCTATTGCCATAAGCCGGATCATCCATGATGCTTTCCTCACAACGAATTGCAAGTGCTATCATCATTTCTAATACGCTTGATGGCCCACTCAAATATTCTGAGTACTCTGGATGCTTTCGAATCAGCCCAAATCGATACCGAAGATCAACACCGTCTTCAGCACGGTTTCTATCTCTGAGGATCAAATATGTGAACTCGGTATTGTGCAAATATTCCAAAAGTTTTATATAGGAGATCTCTTTAGGTCCTCTATTGGCATTAACTAAATCGATCATCCAGTCAAAATATTCATTTCTAATCTGATCCGCAAGCATTACTCATCGCCCTGCTCTGGATGACACTCTCTATACGTCCTAAGATCACGAAGGATCTCGAAATCGGTCTGCATACTTTCGTTCCGAACAAAAACGGAATCGGCTTCATATTCACCGAAATGAGTAAGAGAATCCTCTCCAACCCAATCGTCAACATCTACAACAATATCGTCATAGTCATCGGTCAAAACACCATCTTCATACAGAGTCAGACTAACCGTCTGATAATTAGGATCCTCTCCGAATTCATCAGGAGAGATTACGAACGGTCCATCGGTCACAGTGCTTCCTCCTTTCTTAGCAATTAATGAATCCACATCGATATTTGCATAATGAAGCTTGTCAAGCAATTCATGATATGCAGCAATATCATCCTGAATATTAGCATTTTTCTCAGTTTCATCTAGTGTTAATGATGCCTGATTGGTATTTTCGTTAGACTTCTCTTTGCTCATTTTTTCGGAATATCTACGAGCAAAGACCTCCTTTACAGAATTGATCTCTTCATCCGCAATTCGTTTGTATTTGGTCTTGACAATCTTCCAGGTAACAAAAGAGCCAATCGCGGCACCAATAGTAAATGCAAACGCTTTATCCATGATTATTCTCCTTTTTGAATAAGTAATCTAACGGTAAAATATAAGTTTCACCGTTGACGATTATTCCATGGAGGAGCCCAGTGTTGAGCATTGCCTTGACTGTGGCCTCTCCAACATTCATTTTTACAGCGGTTTCTTCGATAGTTGAAACTTCAATAGAATCCTGATCTCCGAAATGAACGTAAAGAATCAAATTCAAGCTCCTCCTCTTTTTTAAATGCAAAGCCATAGCCATAGCTTACATACCGAAGAGCCAGGGATAATCGAATATGTCTTGATATGGATTCCCTGACCCAACGGTATTAAGGTCTCTTCAAATCATGTCCATAATAGGACCATCAACATTGAAGTCGAGAAGGATGGTTCTTTCATAGCCATTCACGAAGTCACGGACCTTTTCAATGTTCATGTTGTAAATGCCAAAGTCGACAAAGTTATCACCAATAGGATGATCCTTATCATAAATCCACCCGACAACCTGGCCAGCCTTGCTACGAGGAATACCAAGCATATCATAAACTTCATTCAGGAACAAATGGCCACGAGACTTAAGAATATCATTAGCAGTGTTCTGCGTATTCTTCAGGAACATCAGATTATATTCAGCATCCTTAGTCCAACCATTGCATCCATCGTCAAAGAAACGAGCATACTCGCTGTACGTATTCGGGTCTGCAACCTCAACGGTAGTCTTTGCGATTTTCTCTTTGCCATTAGCGTCCGTAGTCGTCTCTTCAAACTCTTTAGCCTTGACATTATAGCGAAGCTCACGATCAAGCTCCTCGCCAAATCTTTCGATAACACGACCACGATATTCCTTGAATCCCTTATCGATAGACGCATAAGCTGCAGCCAGTGCAACGTTTCTCTTCTTCAGAATATTGTGAGAGCCGATAATACAGGCAATAGACGCCGCACCAAGCAATACAGAAGGACCGTACAGCTTAATATACTTCATAGCTGCCTGAGTGTAGACGATCACAGTATCCTTACGCTTGTCCTCTTCCGTATAGTTCTGAACCTTTGGGTTGTTGGCAACCTCATTGATTTGGTCCATGCCTTCTTTCAGCTCATCCTTAATGGTGCCCGCCTTGGTGGTGGCCTTGCAAGCCATGACTGCACTGGTTACAATGCCGGCTACACCAGCAACAATCATAATCTCCGGGCTTGCCTTCTTAATTTTGAACCCGATACGATGCATACCTCTGGATGCAGCATTCAGAATATCATTAGCTTTCATTATTCATTCTCCTCCTTATTAAGAATATTGCCAATTTCAATTATAATTTTAATTGCGATGTCTGCGGGAATTCCATTTTTCACAAAAATGGACATGGCCTCACCAATAATCCGCTTAGTTTTATCATCTTGAGCCAAAGAAGTCATAAAGTCAATTACGACCATGTCTTTAAACTGCTGAATAGCAGCCTGATAATCAAATTTGTAGTCCATTAATTATTCTCCTTATAGACTCGTCACTTTCGGAAGTCTGAGCATATATCCATCTCTAACGTGTACAGGCTCGGCATTACGAATATTTGTCCATCCATACTTATTATCAGTATAGTTACCGGTAATACCAACAAGATCATACAGATCAGCCACACTTACCATACCATAGATTTCGATGAGCTCATCCATTCTTGCAAGGACGTCTTCGGCCTCGCCTCTTGTCTCGAGGATAATATCATCATAACTATAACCGATTCTTGCTCTGTCTGCTTTATAAAAACGAGGATCTCCCCTATCCAAATATCTTCTGTCGTACGAAACGTACTCAGACGGCCGTCGGTTGCTTCTGCCACTTTCGCCATAGAGAATCATGTCAACTCCATTTTTGACAATATCACAGATTGCTTTCTTCACGGCAGGAATAAGCACATCCATGACAACATATGTCTTGATGTTGGCAGCATCCTCAGAAATAAAATTGTCTTTAAGTTTATCAATGCCATTCTTTTTCTTAGACTTGACAGTACCCTTAACAATTTTTTCGACTTTCTTCTCAGGGACGGCTGTCAGCTCCTTAGACTTATGGGAATTTGGCTTAAACTCTTCCATCAATATTCCTCCTCTCAAATACCGGTAGTAAACTTACCGGAGAGCGTAATTTTTGCACTGGCATCTTTACCATGCATTTTCTTGTACCTATATATTAGATTGCTTCGAGCTTTTGCCTCAGAGATTGCGTAAGTAGACGCCTGCCAGCGCTCCGAGATAATGGTACCAAACTCCTTTACAGGACCATCATAAATATATTTATTCATGTACCATAGCCTCGCTCAGATTAACGCACTCAACAAGCTCACCATTGAGAGTCTTGTAGAAATATAGCTCATCGCAGTATTCTTTGATGAAGATTGTGTATGCCCCTTTTTCTGTTGAAAAATGCTGAATCTTAATATTGTGTCCTTTCATAGCAACAAGCTGTGCTTTTGTCAGACAATTTGTAGCCATAAGATTTCTCCTTTCAAAAATGAAAAAGGGAAAGCACCTGCTTTAGGTACTCTCCCTTTTGTAAGAACTTCAGTTTTCAGTTACTCTGAACTTCATCTGCATAGTCCGAAACATCAATGATGTCGATGACATCATCGTCGATGACCTTGTCATCCGGATTCTCGATCTTGCCCTTCAGTACGTACAGGACCACTCCGGCGGCAATTACCGCAGCACCAACTGCGATCTTCTTACCGTGCTTCTTGATCCCTGCACCAACCTTAGCGCAAGCATTCTTGAACTTGGACTCCTTAGCCTCTCCGTTGATTTCAACAACCTTCTTGTTATTAGTTTCGTTCATTGTAATAGACTCCTTTTCAAAAATATTGAAAAACATTATTGTTCTTCATAATACGAGATGTAAATTTCGCGTCTTTATACGAGACTTGAAAACTCGTACTTAGGCGAGACATTATAGCTGATTACAAGGCATGGTGTACCGTTCTCAGCCAACTGAGAGCTAAAGTCAATGTCAATATTACCATCATCGATGTTCCATCCAAGTTCATCTCCAATATCGATATGACTCAGACCGATCTCATCATAAAAATCATTGAGAGATGCATACATGTCACAGATAATTTGGCGATTAATTTTAGTAGCAGCTCTCTTAATGGTGTCGATATCCGAATTGAAATATCGTCCAAAGACACCATCGTAGCATAGCGTTGTTCCGTTCTTGGTAACGATTACCTCATGACTACCTACAGGATCTTTCTTCACCTTATCTTCTGCGATCTTATCGCGAACAGCACGCTCTTTTTTTTCACCAATTGTCTCTACAACCTTTTCTTGATACTCAGTAAGAGCCGTTTCGGAAAGCTTGTATGCTGTAGCAAGTGCTGCATTCCGCTTCAAATTCACAGAACTAGCACCGATTAGGCAAGACATTGATAGAGCGCAAGTAACTGCTGCTGGAATATAGCATTTCCAACACGTCGCCACGATCTCCTTCGGTGTAAGTTTAATCTCGTAGTAGTCTTCCTTCTCCTTTACAAGCTGCATCGCTTTAGGTGTTGCCTTAACTGCAAGCACAGTCGTAGTCACCATACCGGCGATACCGATACCAGTCAGGATCTCCGGACCCCTCTTCTTAATAAAGAGGCCAATTCCATTAACTACATCTGACATACTCTGTTTGATCATGTGTATTCTCCTTTCAAAATATAAAAGAGAAAGGCCTGTGTTATTCAGACCTCTCTTTTGAAACTTACTCGTTGGATTTCAGTGCTTCTGCAACTTTATCCGCAACCTTTTGATCAAGCTCCTTTCCTGCGATGAAATTAGCCGCGAGCGTAACCCCAATGCTAATCACCGTTAAACCGATCTTGATAATGCTAGTTGTTTTTTCGTTCATAGTACTTATACTCCTTTTCTATATTGTTTCATAATATGGCATGCATTTGTCGCGGATTTTGATTGCATAGCACTCGAGATCATCATTTATGATTATCTTGTGGTGATCAAACTCAATCCACTTGATGCCATTGCTATCAAATTTAGACCAACCAATTATAGACCCATAATCCGTAGACTCAAGGTCCAAGAAATTGTAAAACTCGTTTAGAACTGCATAACCTCTAAGCACATAAATTCGATTCAAATTATACTCTGCTAATATAACCTGCTCAATGGTAGCCTCGAAATATCGGCTTGAGTATTCATCATAAAATAATCGTGGTTCAATAGAGTCATCTTCAAGTCCTAAATTGCAATTTGTAGGCAGCGGTTCTGAATAAATATGAGCTCCAATATTTTTCTCTTTAGTAATTGCATCTGTGACCTCTTGGTGCATTTTTTCACCATATATCTCCTTTACTTTTGCCTTGTATTCAGAATAAGAAGTTGCAATCAGTGCATAGGCGCTTGCCAAGGATTTTTGCTGATGTTTACTCAAAATATTAGAGCCAAATATACAAGCTATTGAGGATGCACCAATAAGTATTGGAAAAATATAGACCTTGGCCGCTATTGCGGTTGTCTCTGATCTAGTAAGATCTGAACCTTTTTCTTCTTTTGCTTTCTCCAAAATATCCTGGACCTTTACGGCTGCCATTGCGGATGCTATAGAAGTTGCTACAAGTCCTATTGCTCCTGCATAAGTCAATATTGTTGATGAGTGAATCTTGAAAAATGAATTCAGTTTTCTCATATTACTCGACCCTTTGCTTAAAAGTCAAAAGGAAGAGGCCTCAGCCTCAATCCTTTCACATATCAATGAATTTCGTAAATTTCTTGAACTCGTTACTATCAATTTCTCCGTCAGCATTCAAATGAATATGTGCCTTTCCGTCAGTAACAACAACATCAACATCATTAATTTGGATATCAACTTTGTACCCAAATTTTTTATGTATTGCCTTCTCTACTAACTTTGAAACAACACCTCTCATAAATCCGCTTTTAATTTTCAATTCATCCACTTGTCCTTTCTCCTTTCAAAAATTCACTAGTCTTCATAAAGGAGAGTGTTTGACTCGCGGATGAATATTCTTTTTGTCAAAAGCACTCCTCCCAACGGCATCTCGTAAAGCTGCCGAAAATTAAAAGAGTAACAATAATGGACTCGAACCATTTACCTCTAAGTTATACTTAGTGCTCTACCAAATGAGCTAATTGTTTCCTCTCATAATACACCGTGTATTTTTCGCGAAAGGAAAAGGAAGAGCCCATGTGGACTCAACCTTTCCGTTCGTATTAGTGCTTACTTCTTAAAAGGAATGACCTTTTTCATAAGCTCTTTACCCACGGTTGAAGTGATCATTTCGTTGTCCTTAAACTCAATCTTGAGCGATTTGAGAATGCCCCAGATAGTCGTACCAGTTGTGATCACGAGAGTTGCCAACGTAAGCCCATTTTTGATAGCTCGATCTTTACGGTCATCAGCCAATTGCATTTCCTTGAATTCATTATCGTCATTACGCTTAATGATTCTTTCCCTTGCATCGACCTCGGCCTTATCCATCTCGATCTTTCTGTCAACGAGCTTGGTCAGCCCCTCTACAGTCGCTCGATACGTATCCGAACCAACCTCAATCTTTCTCAAGGCCTCGAATTCGTCACGAATCTCGTCTTCTAACTGCGTCTTAATGCTCATTTTCATTAACTCCTTTTCAAATGTTGTGAACTAATACGTTCCATAATAGAAAGTGTTAATTTTGCGAAAGATCTGCATGATTGTCGACCTTTAGGACGATTCGTTTATGAATTGCGAAATTTATGTCCTTAGTCAAGACAAACCTCCACTTGACATCCTCTGGATTTCGTTCGTCCACTTTGAGCTGCCCGAGAACGGGGTGCCTAATCCAAAATATAACACTCGTAACCACGCAGCCAATTAAAAAACCGATCAAATACTCCATTTCTTTTTCTCCTTTCCAAATTGTTTTCTCAAAAATCCACTCCGGGAAATTTTTGACTTTGTAAAAGAAATATCATCTGCAATCTTCTGTTCCCGTAAAATATAAGAGACGTACAAAAAGAAAGAGCCATTGCGGCTCAATCTTTAGTAGATCCAATTATCCTTCGCAAAGAATAATGGCCCAGCGAAAGCAATCATAACCGCGAAAAGTGTAGCATCATGATCCAATAATATAGGTACTATAGAAATAGCCATCAGCACAATAGCTGTAAGCTTATTCTTATATGTATCCTGCATATACATCATAAAGCTACGTCTCCGTTTACGATTCTTTTTGCTCATGTTATTACTCTCCTTTATCTAATTGTTTCTCATAAAGGAATATGTAAATATCGCGAATCTGATCGAAGCAAAAATAAAAGAGTGGGTAGCATAAAGCCGCTCACTCTTTTATTATGCAACTTACTTTTCGACCTTCTTATTATACTGAGCCGTACTAATGCCCAGGATTACACCCAGGAAAGTATCGACGGCGGTAATGGTGCCGACCACCTGCTCACCATAGGGGAAGTTCCAAATCCCTGCCAGCGCGAAGTACAGAGTACCGATCGCAGGAAGCAGATACATAGCAATCCACTTCAGAACATCATACACCTTGTTAGACATATTCATAATTATTCCTCCTTATAAAATATACTTTATACTTTCCACTTCCCGCTAACGTATAGCATGACCTCAAGAGCTCCGAGAGTCATTGCTTTTTGTCGTTGTAGACGGAAAGAAATGGTTTTATTAGCGTAACTCCAGTCCGTGTTTGAGAGAAAATACAAATTTTGGGCGGTTCCAGTTATACAAACATTACCGGTCACACCAAATGGCGCAGTAAGCGATATAATATTTGTATAGATGCCACTACCGATAGCGCTAGTTGAAGTGGGTGTTACCGTTCCATAGTACCATAGCTCTGCATCTCCAGAAGCCCATTTAGTAAATCTCCAGTTGCCCGAAGTCCCATGGTCAACGACAATGTCGTAAGCACTACTCCGAATCCAGGTCCCCCAAGTACCATTATCTCTCATTCGAAAATATCGTGCACCTTTGTACGTCACGTATTCCTGATAGCAGTATTCACCACCATTAAATGACTTAACCGTTAGCCATCCATCAGCGCCATCTCCTGGCTTATTCTTACCCAAGGAACCAATATAATAGTTTCCGCTTGTCAGAAGAGTATTGCAGTCACCGGAAGGATAGATTCGAATATCCTCAGTAATACCATTAGAAAAATGGGCATCTTCCGAGAAGTGCGCCTTCATGTGCACGTTAAATCCATCTGATTCTGCAATCCCACCATAAGTGATTCCTTTTCCGGATGCAGGAATATGATACAAACAGAAACCTGTTGAAACTGAAGTCTTGCTTGTGCTCGTTGTAAAGGCGTCCGTAACCTCAAGCAAAATATCATACGCGCTTCCATCATCAGCCGCAATTACGGTCTCATAGCTCATGTTATATGAGGTTGGTGTAATTGTAATTTGGGTCCATACAGATTCACTAGTCTTTTTATATTTCAGGACAGCAGAGTTTGTATTCTTATTAGAAAGACTAGTAACGGAATATTCAAGTACGATCTTAGCATAAGATCCTCGATCATTCTCAGTTCCATCTGAATTGCATCTATAGACACTGAGTGACGAAATTTTTGGCATGGAATATGGAATCACCGTAATGCTTGAAGATGCAGATACTGTACGACCGCGACTGTCTTTAACGGTTGCATTGATTGTATTGCTGCCAGACGTCTTCAATGGTCCTGTCTCAAATGTCTTCGACGTATACGTGGAGCCGTTTGCAGATGTAGAATATGTCGAGATTGTCGAGCCATACTTTCCTTCAGCATTAACAGTTACACTAAGTGTTGACTGCCCTTGAATATACCCGCCATAAGTGGTGGCATAGCCTTTTGCATCAGACAACTTCAAACTGCAGGTTGGAACGACACTCGACGGAATGGAAAGCTGCACAGATTTGGTTACGGAACCGATAGAACTAGACCCATTATATGTAGTAAGCGTAAAACTACAATATACACTCGTCCCATTTGGCGAGCCTTCAGCAAGTTTAAGCGCTGGTGTAAATGACCAAGACGTCGACGAGGACTTAGAGGCAATCGTTCCACTATAAGATCCGCACTTCCATGTCAAAGTATGGGTAAAGCTTGAGGATTTCCTAGATGCTGATATGGTCTGTGAAGATCCAAGTGTTCCATTGCCAACTGTCAAATCCGACTTGCGGGCGATCGTATTTAGCGTGAATGAATCTGAACCAGTGCAAGTGACTGAGCTGTAATATACAGCAGCGCCTAAGCTAACACTGAAGGACCTAGTTCCATCACTATTGTGGCTAAGAGTCTTTGTACCGCTTGCTACCGTTCCAGCATATCGTTCTGTATAGGCAGACTTACTGTAGACGCTAGAACCATCAATGTTAACGTAAACCGTTCTTTCTGCTAACCAACTACTGCCAGCGCCTTTTGCTTCCAGAGTCCAGGATATAGTAGATGTGTTGTTAGCTATAGATTGAGTTGCGGTCCATGACAGCTTATAATATCTTCCGTCTTCGCCAGCATTGGTAGAAACGCTTCCACTCAGCGCCATCAGCTAGTCACCTCCTCGCTATCATTCACCTTCAAGAACATCAAAGATCCATCGGATCTAGGAATAAATGCAAAGTTACCGAACTGTGCACGCTCTGAGACATCGACTTTAATATTACCAATATGGAAGTCGTTGCCATCCCACCAGCTTTTTTGCACACCGTTTTGCTCAAAGTAGATGACATTATTATCAAGTACAAGTTTAAGAGCATTTTCTCCGGCACTAATTTCAATTCCGTTGTCACCGAAACGAATATACTTTTTTAACTCCTGGAAACGATTATCCAAATCGCTGCCGACCTCTTTAGTCTGTTCGGAGTTTGTCTTGAAATTTTTTGTTATAGTGGCTTCCATATTTGCCATCTGTTCTTGAACGGCTTCAACGAATTTTGCATAGTCTCCGTCTTTGACATAAGTATCAAGAGCATCTTTAATGGCTTGATTGCATAGAGCAATTGTTTCGGCATTCTGTTGACTCATTGCAGTCTGCGTGTCGCTTATAGTCTCGTCAACAGTTTTTCCGGTTGCACTGAACATCATGCTCTCAGCAGATATAACAAGCTTGTAGCTTCCATCGGTATCTTTGAAATATTTCAAATAGCTAGTGCCATTACCGACTGCAATCTGGCCACCCTTATCCATATAAATACCATTTGTAGTATTGTCAATGGTGGCCTTTGCTCCAGAATATATAGCATTGTCGGAAATATTAAATCCACCGATTGTTGCATCAAAGGCAACTAGGTCTTTGACATTGATCTTATCAGCAGTGATTGTATTGGCAGTTATGATGCTACCATTCAAGCTGTTATATTCGGTCTGTTCCGCAGTAGTCGAAACACCATCTGTGTTAAGCTTATAGTAGAGTCCATCCGAGCCAAGTACGACCAACTTATCTGCCTTTACTGTACCGCCTTCGATCAGATCACCTACAATGGTGACACCAACAAGCTTTCCGGTCACAGTCTGATCTCCGATGACAAGATCCTTGATGATACCTGAAGTAGCATAAAAATTCTCAATAGCGGCTTTTCCGATATTTGTGAAATCAATATTGGCGTACTTCAGATCCGCTTGCTCCGCTGACAACTTTTTAGCATCGAGGTCATCAATCCGTGCTTTCTGAGCATCAAGACTGACGATAGTCGCATATGTAGACTCTAGGTTATTAAACTTTGCGTCCGTAGCTTCCAAGCTCTCGATCGTAGCATACGTAGCCTCAACAATCTCGGCGTCGATCTTAGTTGCTTCGAGATTCTCGATGGAGGCATCATGCGCCGTCAGTTTCTCGTTGATGACCACATTGTCGGCTATAATGGTATCGATCTCTGCCTCACTTGCAGTGAGACGTTCCTTAATAGTCACATTATCGGCCACCAGGCTATCAATTCTAGCAATCTCTGCCTCAAGCTGCTCAACGCTAACTTTGTCAGCTATAACAATTTCAAACTCGGAAATCTTGTTACCAAGATCTTTTACATCGCCCGTTCTCGCAGCAGGCGATGAAATATTTCCTGTAACAGTTGCAGTATGATCTTTGATCATTACTGTTACTCGTTCACCAGATTTCACATCTGCGGTGGTAACTATGGGTGTGAGCAGGTCGGAACCGTCGAGTTTTACATATGTAGACCCGTTATACTCGACCGTTGTGCCATAGGCAGTGGATTCCTTCGATTCCTCTGGTTCGCTCTTCGTAACCTTTACAAATTGCGATATCAGATCGGTAGACAAAGGCATAACATATCACCTCCATAGTTTAGTAGTAAAGACTGCTTTCTCGGTCACCGGACAACCAGGCTCGCATTTGATAGACTGGCTAATAACCCTGGCTTTTACGTCTACTATACCTGCCCGAGCATAATTGATTCGTACGCAATCTCCGAGCCGAACTGGGCAATATCCATGCGTATAGGATACAGTATATTCAACTGTTGATAACGATCGCAGAAGCGTTCTAGCATATTCCTGGATCTGTGCATTTGTTGGGTCTCCAATGACACTTGGGTTTGTATCACGGTGCACAATCTCACGGCCACGGCTTATTGTAGATGTCGGACTATTAGGATCATCGTTGACAACTCTTGCATAATAGAAGTCTCGTCCATTTGAGTATATGACCTCCACAACATTTGGAATACCATAAAGATCATGGTCCATAGATATGCTTGGGTAAAGTATTGAGCTGTTGTTATCATCATAAGTCCAGACAGGCTGGAGAGATGCAGTATCTTGTTTAGGAGAAAATAAGATCCGGCCAAATTCATCAAGTTCAAAATTGTACTTTGCATTAGCTATCAGATCTGTGAGAAAAGAGAGCCACGTGTCTCCAGAGTTTGCCACAAAGTCATTGTACAAAGTATTTGCAGAAGAAGCCTGGACAACAGGGGCTCTCGTATGCTCACGAGCTATCTGATACGCTTTCTCCATGATGTTCTCACTCTTGAATATCGAGTATCCAAGAGGTGGCGGATTCTCCTTGAGTTCAAGCAATGGCGTGTAGGCGTCCATAGAAACGTTTCGAATCTTGCCATCAAAGCTTGAAGAAGGGGTCTGGACTAAGAAAGTACCAAGAGGATGACGCTCTCTTAGTCCATTTTGAATTGTAACTAGGTATGCTCTTATGTAGCATTCCCCAACAGAATTAGTTACATCGATGGTGGCAGATCCGAGAGTCTCAACACTTAAGTCTCTGGTAATACTGCATGATACCACATTATCAAGGCGCTTAGATTCTTTCCAAGTACCAGGATCAACAATATAGTATTCAAACGATTGCTGCATCGATGCTGACCAATCTGGCATGCTACACCCCTCCTTCCACTCTTGTAATACTAAGCGTAACTGGAATCGTCAACTCTCTATGCTTCTGGCTAAAGGTTACCTTGATACTTGCCCAATAGCCGCTACCAGATGGCTCACGAATATAGACATCGCCCATCCATATAGCCAATCGACGAAGAGCATATAGAGTTTCTCTATCACTCTTGTCAATCTGCATACTCCAGGTGGCTGTTTCGCCACGCTGCGTACCATAATAACTAATGGGGTGAGCACGACCGATATACTCGATAAGAGATACGTCGAGGTCATGATCGTCAGACACATCAATATTATAAGGCAATTTGAGCATAGATCCTGTCCAAGGTTGCTCCATCATCTGCTCGCTTGAGGACGAGTCAAATTCAGTCCACTCCTCATTCCATTGAATAATAATGGCCTTGCATCCAACTGGATAGCCGGGGATATCATTGAAGCCGACTGCGCCAGTATTCTTCGTAATAGCTACAATTCTATAACGTGCGTAGTCAAGAGATGGATGAGGATCTGTAACAACCGTATTTTTAGAGCTATCGATACCCTTCGCAATTTCGGTAAAACTCCCATCAAATTCACGTCTGTAAACAGATAATAGGACATTTTCGACGGTAACTCCATTGTCATCTCGACAAACAGGGGTTATGTACGCAACTAGAGCGTCCTTGTCAATAGCAATTCCAGCATCTGGATTGTAAGATGCATCGCTCCAGCTAACTGTAAATGTCTTAGTCTCTTCTTTAGTCAGCCCGGAATTCATGGAGGCAATACATGTAATTGTGTAAGTAATGCCGTTTTCAAGATCAAGATTATTGGCTGAGAACTCGACAAGCAGTGGCTCATTCGTATCGAAATACTTAGAATATACGCTATTCCCAGCATTGACGATCTTTGCGTTACCAACGCTATCCACGGTCTCATAAGTAGAATTTGAAGATATAGTTACGTGATACCCGATCGGAGCCTGAGTATTCGGACCAGCAAGACCGGACAGATAAAACGGAAATGTTGTTACTGTATCAATACTATCCCCATCGATATCAGTAATTGTAAGTGCTAATGTCGGAGGAGCATATACGTTGATTGTACGCATTATTGACCAATCTCCGTACGTCTTTGTAATACCGGCAGTTCGCACTCTCCACTTTATCTCTGCGCCATCTGCATAACTATAAGACTTCTTACAGTAATACTTCGTCTCAGAACCGTCAATGTAAGAATATACAGTCTCGCCCGTTACAGTTGTAGCAGATGTAGCAGTGCTTCCTGCCGGTTCTGAATCTAGGACCGTAGTTGTCTTGGTGTACGTATCCCCGCTTTTGATAACCTGATAGAAGGCTATTGTTTTGATAATATAGGAGCTAGTTTTGTCCTTATCCTCTTCGCCTCGATCATTCTTTATTGTCCTGGTTTCGGTTAAGCCATTAACGGTCATCTCCAACTCAGCATATGTTTGAGTTGAATTATCCTCGGCATTGTGAACCCAGTAAAGAGTCACATTTTCGCCAGTAATAGCAGTTGTTGTAGACGACCAAGTTGTTGGAGCAGCTGGCGTCTTACCAATAACAACAGATGCTATTGCAGACCATGGAGAATGCCCATTGCTATTGACAGATCTTACTCTGAAAAAATATTCATCTCCAGATTCAAGCCCAGTCTTCTCGTAATGGTTAAACTCGATTCCGGTCACAGTAGTCGTTTGATCCGAGCCATCAAAATATCGCTTCTCAGTTGTATATTCGATGTCATAACTATCGGCGCTGGTAACCTGAGTCCACTCCAAATATACTGAAGTCTCTGAGGAAGCCTTACACACGGTTATAGCATCAGGCATCGAAGGAACAGATTTGAGGCTATTTGAATATGCTGACCATTCGCCAGGGATCTCACTTGTGCCATTCAAATTTATTGCCCGGCATCGAACTCGATATTCTCCTCCTGCCGAAACAGTACAAGAGAACGATGCTCGGCAGGTTTGCACCGTGACAGAACCACTGTTAGTAAGCTTTGTGCCATTGAAAACCTGAAACTCGACTTTATCAGCTCGAGCATCGGAGATATTTTCAATGAGAGCTGTTAACTTATATTGGTCAATTGTAACGGAAGGCGCCGACAGCTTCTCCGGAGGGTCACTCGCAATTGCATATTTCTTCTGAGCCTTTGTTCCAGTCCAATAAGACGTCTCGGTATTATTAACTCGATACTTTTTAGAGACCGGGGTAACAGACACCATTATGAATATGGCATTTTCAGGCGCATTGTAAGTTGCTTGGTTTTCCTTGGTCGTGGTAGAACCGCCATTAAACCAAATATTATCACCCGTATCATAATACCACTGCACTTCATAGTGGTCAAACGTGCTCAAAGATACCGAGCCCCCTCCAGAGGAGCCGCCATTCAGATTACTTACTTTGATAGGACTTTGAATATTATGAGTTCCACTCTGATTCTTTCCAAGTACTGCTCGATCTCCGTATACTTCGACAACGTACCATTTATCATTCATTACGAAAGACGGGATGGCTACGCCGTTGTAGTACGTAGCCCCCGACTTAATCGTAACAAGGCTGCCGACTTTTATGGAACCGGACGTGACCACGGTTCCACCGCTAAAGCTCCATGTTGCATAATGTGTATTGCTTCCACTTTGCTTAGCTATAGTCAAATTTTTGACCGTTACCATAGATTACGTCCTCCTCTCAAGTCTTGCTGCCCTAACAAGAGCCTTTACTGCTTCGGAAACATTACTATTGTCGTCATATGTAAAGTCGCCGAAGTTGTATGTATCGCCAGAAGAACCGAGTTTTCTTCCAAGATCCTTAATAGCAGAGATCACATCGTCGTTAGTAGCTCTATTATAATTGCTATTCATCATAGAGTTGACAGCACTAACATTAGACATAAGTCCGATGGATGGGTGCATATCAAACATGCTATTGAGACGATTTGCATTGGAGGAAATGTCACTGAGATCCAGAACTGGACGGATTGTGGGCTCGGTATTAATGTCTTCAGAGACAAGATCTGCGATACGGGAGATTGCATTTCCTGTGCCCTTTATTGCTTCCTTCGCCATCGAAGCGGCCGAATCAGCGCCCATCCAACTCAAGTCGTCGATACCACGAGCAAAGCCCTGAGGTACAAAGCGACCAATACTTTGGAACACCTTAGAAGGAGAATGAGTACGAAGCTGCTTACGAGCCGCCCTTTCAGCCGCTTTAGCCATTTCAGTAGCTCTTGCGGCGGCTAAGTAGGAATTGGAACTAATTCCGTCAGCGAATCCTTCAGCCAAATATGCACCAGTCTTATGAAAACTGGCATGATAGGAATCCATGTTAGAAATGGCCGAATCCAATATGGATATGACGGCATTCTTAACGGAAGAGGCCCCGCTCTTCATCGCCGATCCAAACTTAGTTATTAAACTCTTTCCAGCCTTAATAAACTGGTTATTCTTGGATCTAATACGCTGAAGAATAGACTCGAGCATTTCTCCAACACCGGTGCTTAAAGCGGATACCTCAGACATTGCACCGTTGCTGAGATTCTTGATAAGGCTTTGACCAGCAGAATACACGTTCGTACTTGTGCTGTTGACACCGTTTACGAACGAAGTTATGCTAAAATCGGCCAATCTCATTATCGAATCGCCGACAGAATCGAGATTAGAAGCATCGAGGTCCTCAAGACTGCCAACCATTTTCTTGATCGAATCTCCAAGCCGCTCAAAGCCAGAGAAGTCGGCCCCGGAAATAGTCTTTGACAAATTGATAATATTTGTACTTGCTTTGCCTACGGTGTCCATCTTCTCTGCATCGAGAATATTGATGTTATTGGAGAACTTCTTAAGGTTATTTCCAAGTGAATCGAGTCCGTCATAGTTAACATCAACAATTTCTTCAGCCATGTTGACCAGAGATTTGAATGCCGTTGTTGAACCCGATAGTGCAGCAAGATCTATTCCAGATACCTGCTGACTATACTTATTAAGACTCCCTCCAAAATTGGAAAGCTTCTCGCCAAAATCATCAAGATCCTTAGATCCGAGAATTGTCTGGACCCAGCCATCACTCTTTGGCAAAGAATTTGTCAGATCGGATAGGGCCTTTCCAGCCGACGCAGACTGATTAATGGCTTCGACATCAATCCCGACAATAGATTCTGAATATCGCTTAAGACCAGTACCGAAAGATACAAGTTTCTGGCCAAAGGAAGAAATATCTTTAGATCCAAGAATCGTCTGCATCCAACCGTCAGATCTAGGCAAAGAATTTGTCAGATCAGCCAAAGCTTGACCAGCGATGGCAGATGCCTGAACTGCCTCGACATTCATACCAGCTATAGCAAGAGAATATGCCATCATACTGTCTCCGAAGGAAATAAGTTTATTTCCAAAATCGGAAAGATCTTTAGATCCGAGAATAGTCTGCATCCAGCCATCAGTTCTTGGAAGACTTCTTGACAAATCGGCCAGCGCAGAAGCTGCGGCAGCAGATGCCTGGACAGCCTCGACATCCATACCGCTTATTGTGTTAGCATAGGTCCTCATTGCCTCACCGAAGACAACTAGCTTATCGGCAAAGTCTGTGAATGACGAGCCACCACTAAGCCAAGATGCTATGCTCTCCATGAAACTTGCTCCGGTAAGGAGCGCCATCACTTCTACAAGGGATTTTACACCCTCCATAGCAGTCTGATCAATGAGCTTTGCACCGGTAAGGAATGGCGCAATATTGACCATAAAGGTCGACAAATCAGTAGCAATACTAGGTAGAGCACTTGTTGCGCCCTTTGCAATACCGCCAATAATGCCTCCTATAAACTGACCAATAGCAGTTCCTATCGTTTGAAGAAATGCACCACCCTCAGAAATCAACCAGTCGAGACCAGGAATCTGACTTATTGCTCCAAGTGCAGCAAGGGCAAGACCAAGCTCCACAACCAATGCAGAAAGACCAAGAAGCCCAACCATTGCTCCGGGAATAAGTGCCGTGAGGGCATTTAGAGCGACTATAAAAGCTGATATCAAGCCAACACCAAGGATGGCATTGACAAGAGTCCCAGTATCTATGCTTTTAAGGGCATCTATAACTCCTGCGAACAATTTACCGAAATAGTTGACGACAGCAACAATTAGGTCGGGTATTCTCTTACCAAGAGCGTCGATTAGTCCGATTAGAAAATCGAACAAATAGTTCACAATTGTTGGAGCATATTTGACAAGAACTTCAAGAACACCCATCAGGATCTTCATGATTCCTTCTGCGATCGCCGGTATTGACTCGACCAAGGTGTCGACGACTGCTAAAATAACAGAGGTTATCGCCAGCCCAATTATTGGAGCCGCCTCAATTACAGCTTTGCCAATAAGGACAAGAGCTTCTCCAAGTCCCTCCAGTATGGTCAAGATACTGTTAACAGTTTCTGCTACACCAGCAGCAATTGCTATTGCCAGAGAGTTTATACCAACACCGATTAGCGTAACACCAGCTCCAAATGCAAGAGCGGCAACACCAAGCAAAGCAATGGCGCCAGCGAGGGACAATATAACCGGGATTACGGGGGCAAGAGCAATACCCGCAACCCAAATAAGAGCAAACACGCCAGCAATAGCAGCAAGACTTTTTACGATGCTACTTACCTGCATAGCTCCAATGGCCTTAAGCACTGGCGCCAGAATGGCAAGGGCCGCAGCCATGACAAGCAGTGCAGCAGAGGCCTTTAAAATTCCAGAAGACAGATTTGACAATATAGCAAATCCCGCTGATATAGCCAAAATGCCAGAAATAGCGGCACCTGCCTTAATGAGCGGCTCCCAGTCCATTCCACCAAACTTCTGGCAAATATCGGCAAATATCTCCATCGCTGCTGCGATAATAGTCAAGCTGACGACCGAAGCAATCATCTTCTTCGATAAGCCAGACAGCAGAGTAAAACCAGCCGCAAGAACTAATATACCGCCTATAGCCGCTCCTGCTTTTGCAAGTTCACCCCATTCGATAGTTGAGAACTTCTGACAAATATCAGCAAATATCTCCATAGAAGATCCGATGATAATCAGTGCTATAGAGCTACGTGCCATCTTCTTCGATAAGCCAGACAGCAGAGTAAAACCGGCTGCAATGGCTAGTATTCCAGATATGGCAGCGCCTGCTTTTGCAAGTCCACCCCATTCGATAGTAGAGAACTTTTTACATACATCGGCAAATATCTCCATTGCTCCACCGATTATCGCAAGGGAAATAGCAGCACGCATCATTTTTGTGGGCTTGATCTTGCTCATGAGAGCCTGATACCCAACAAAGACGAGAAGAATTCCACCGATGCCCGCAACGCCCTTTGCCAATTCGCCCCAGCTCAACTCAGAGAGTTTCTTGCAAACTGAAACGAGAATCATCAAAGCTGCAGACATGATGACAATCTGCTTAGCGCCCTTCTTGAAACTTCTTCTAGTCTTAGATAAGACCTTCATGGTTCCAACGAGAATCGTCATTAAGCCAAGAACACCTGCAAGACCTTTAGCAAGTTCACCCAAGCTCAGACTCGAAAGACTCTTTAGTGATGTTGCCAGAATAAGGATGGAAACAGACATCCCGAGCATAATCCCGATAACTTGGTTAGCTTTCTTATAGCCACCGCCAAATTTCTCAAGAGCAGCCATAGCGCCAACCAGCTCGATGAAAAGTATAGTCATTCCAGAGAGAGCATTGCCAAGATCCGAAGGATCAATAGTGGACATGACAAATATAGCAGCAGCAAGAATAGCAATTGCACCGGCAACCTTGAGCAGAACATTTGCTTTCAGATCCTGCTGATAGGCCTGTAAGCATCCCTTAAGTTCACTAAGCATTCCGGTAACAGGCTTGGCCTTCTTTTTGAAGTTTTCAAGAGGATCAAGAAGACTCTGTAAGAATTCACCAGCCTTATCAAGAGCGCCACCGCTTACAAATTTCTTTAATCCAAGAAGAAGAGACGCAAGTACGCCACTGTTCAGAACATTTAGGCCAGTCTGTAGATCACCGCTTCTGAAGAACTTTCCGAATGCACCACCAATGGACTTCCCAATTTCGGAAATAAATGTCCAAATATTCTTAAGGACTTTCGCAAATCCTTCAAGTCCAGAGGAATCAACTTTCTTACCGATTGCCTCGAAGAAGTCCTTAATACCGTCAATCGCTTTCTGTAAAAAACCAACAAGCGAGTCTACAGCCTTACCAAATATGTTGGTTTCTTTAATGGAATCACGAAGACCACTCAGCCAGTTGCCAAGAGACCCGCTAATTTCAAGTAAGCCAGATCCAAGACCAGTTATGCTACCTACAAGCTTAACTATTCCACCAGCAACTTTCTTGATAGCTGTGGCAAAGATGTCAAGAACCGCAAATATTCCCTTGAATGTGGACTTGATTTGGGGTCCGTGCTTCTCGGTCCACTCTTTAAACGTCGCAGTCAGATCTCTGACCCTTTCGGTCACTTTGATCAATTGCTCGGAGGTAACCGGAGGAAATATCTCACTGAACGCTTCTTTAACAGGCTTGACAATGTTCATCAAAGCCTCGAAAGCATTCTTGACAGCTTCGATAGCAGCAGCACGACCACCGTTCTCTGCCCACTCACCAACGACCTTGTTACGAGCTTCGGCCGATTGATTGATCATGTCGCTGAGCGTATCCGAGACACTCGTCCAAAGCTTCTTAGCGTCTTCGAAGTCACCGACAATGTATTCCCAGGTCTGAGTCCAACCCGACTGCACTGCTTCCTTCAGAGTGTCCATCAACTGAGTGAAGGTCTTAACCTTGGTTGCCGCGTTATTGGCGTCCTCACCCAGAGCCATGATAGACTTCGCCTGCTCGTCGGTGTAGCCCATCGACTTTAGCTGTTCCTCAGTCAAATCACCGGTGAATTTTGCCAGGGTTTCAGTCAGGATCTCAGAACTAAGCCATCCCTTTTGTAAGGTTTCTCTGAAAGAGCCCTCGCTTTCAATCATTTCATCGATAGCAATACCATGAACTCGAGCTGTTTCTTTCAAAGCGTCCTGAAAAACCTGACCTCCCATGCCAGCATTAACAACAGAGTTCCAGTCCATCAACTTAACAGTACCGGCGGCCAACGCCTGAGAAAGCTGATACATGGCCGTGGATGCCTGCTGAGAATTTGAACCGGAGACGGCTGCCAGGTTAGCAATACCCTTAATAGCTGAGACCGAGGTGTCCAGGTCGACACCTGCTGCGGTGAACGTACCTATGTTACGGGTCATCTCCGTAAAATTATAGATAGTCCTGTCTGCGTAATGGTTTAGCTCATCCAAAGCGCTATTGACCTGATCGAGGGTTGTCCCCTTGCTACGGGTGTTAGAAAGAATCGTCTGAACAGAGTTGATCTGTGTTTCGTATTCCTGGAAGCCAGTCATAATCGGTTCCAGAGTAAACGCATGCACGATTCTCTTACCAGCATTGACTGCCGAATTGGTTATGTTTGCAAGGGTGGTCATAGCCATTATCTCAAGAGCCGAGAACTTTGCTTTGACAGTCTCGATTCCGTTAGTGAGCGGTGCTAGGCTAAAACCCTTTGCGGCGGAGCTAACGTTCTCAAGACCTTTCGCTGCGCCCTCTAGGTTTAAACTTTGTTTAAGCTTATCAAGTGTGCCTATACTAGTCCGCACATTTCTTTCGAATTGCGCGTTGTCGAATTGCATGGATACGACTTTTTCGTCAATTGCCCTACTCACAGCTTAGTAACCTCCTCCCATGCATCATTTGCTATCTTCTCAAAAACAGGGCGAATAGCGGGGTTTATATAGTCTCGTCCTTCTACCCAACCGCCATTCCTAGTTCCGTGACCATACTGTAGAATAATGGCAATGGGGACCCCATTTTGAATGTTTGAATTGTGAAAAGAGATCGTTGCTGATCCGTTTTTGTCGGTAATTTTGTAATACCACGAATTGGCAGTTACACCAGAGGCCACCGGGGTTGCAGACGCAAGGGCGGCAACTCCAGCTCGACCATACCTATCAAGATCGCCGAGTTTAACAACTTCTTTGGCTTTTTCTAAGTATCTAGTAAGCTTTGAGAAGTCGCCCTTTTGTCTGAACTCTATCATAGTTATCTCCTTACAGAATCTCGTTCACTCGAGCCTGAACTCTGTCGTAGTCATAACCAGCCTCAGTCAAGCGCTTCTTCCGCTCATGGCCATTACCCCATTCACCACGAATAACCTGACGAGCAAGTTCATCAATGCTCAGCTTAGCGGGCTGAGGAGTATTACCGAGGAGCTGGTTGACACGGCTCTGAATGGCATTGTAATTGTAACCTGCCTTGGTAAGCCGATTCTTACGATCTGCACCGTTACCCCATTCGCCACGGATCACCTCACGAGCAAGTTCATCGACAGACTTCTTAGACGGAGTCTGGTCGGGCTTACTCTCGGTCTTATAGGTAATATCGAAATAATTGCAGATTCCCTTGGCAATAGCCTCGCCGATTTCCGTAGTATGCTCCACAATCCACTTGGCAGAGGCCTCATTATCGTGGAACTCAACCTCAATATAAGCGGTAGGGGCTGCCGGAACACGAACTTCATACAGTTCAGAATTAACAGAAATACTCTCGCTATCTCCAGGTGTAATAGGAGCAAGTACCGCAAAGATACTCTTACAGGCCTTGTAGCCCTCGCCATTCTTTCTGTAGCAGAACATACGAGTTCCAGTAACAGAGCCGTTGAATGCGTTTGTATGAATAGGCACATGCAGGTCTGCGTCGAATGCATTGGACGCGGCACAACGATTGGCCATGGTATCATACTGGCCAACCTTCACCTCAATACCACACCTGACAAGCGCATTGCGGCATGCCTCGGCGATTTTGCCACACTGAGCTGCCTCGGTAGTATTTCCGTATGCATACGAATTTTCCGTCTGATTAGACGGAGACAAGTACACTCTTTTAGCCATCTGTCATTCCTCCTTATTTTTATCCAGTAGTGCCTAATTGTTTTCGTCGAGCAGCATTCAAAGCTGCATTACGGCTCATGATAGCACTGCGACTCATCTTCTTAGGCGGCTGATTTTTAATGTTGCAAACTCTAATTAGAGTTAAAAGACGATTAAGATGCCACTTTTGGCACTCAAAAGGAATGTTCAAAGCAATCATCCAATAATAAATAAGCTCCGAAGTCACTTGTTCTCGGCTTCCATGACCTTTTCTATTATCGTTAAAATATGTAGCGGTCATTGGAGCTCCGATATAGTCATTTATAGCTTTTATGTTCTCTTTGGTGAGGCATTTGTAAACTTCAGGAGCTACATGTGGAGTTATAGTCATGCATCTTATATAGTCTAGTGTTTCTTCAAACGTTTTCTCTTTAGTATAGAGAAATGATTTACACCACTTAGATTCCCATTTTGAAAGAGAAACAAGAGAATGCTCAAGTTGCAGTCTCTGTTCTTTCGTGCTGACGAATTGCTCGGTTACTTCATCCCACTGTTCAGTAGCTGGTATTGTAATTTCAAGCATCGCTCAAGCCCATTTATGTTATTACTTCTCGGAAGCCGCCGGAATAATTCCGTTAACGAACTTAGCCGCCTCGTCAGCATTGGTGGCCAACTCCATGAACAACTGGGAATAGGCTTCGGTCTGAGAGAAGGACGTTGCGATTTCCTCGGACTTAATGAAGCGTTTACCATCGGGGCTCTTCTCGCCATAAGCCTTAAGAATCAGGTCCTTGAAGATCTTGATAATAGCCGGGGCGTCTTGTGCTGCGACAATCTTCTTGATCATCTCGGCCAAACCTCCGGAAGTGCTCATTTCCATCTCCATAACCTCAGCCTTGGACAGATTGAAGTAAAAGTCCTCAGTGCGCTCAGCACCATTGTAGTCGACATAGGTAATAGTCTTCTTAAGCATTGTAAAATCTCCTTTCAAAATTAAAAAGTAGGGCCGCCAGCTTACCTGAATACGGCCCTAAAGGTTTATCTCTTAGCCAGCGGCTTCCATCAAGGTAGCGATCTCATCAGGCAGGGGCAGTCGAGGCTCGACACCATCGCTGCCACCATTTTGGGTCGGGTCCTTACCATACAAAATGGTTTCCAGAGCAGCCAGCTTCTCAGCATCAGCCTTGGTAGAATCGATGGTAATAGAAGCAGTGGGCTTCTTGCCATTCACAGTCACAGGAGTGGTAGTCAGATCCCAAGAGAAAGTGATCGCCTCAGGGCTGTCATTGATAGTGGAATAGGCCTTCTGAGAGGGAGAGGCCATAGCACCATAGATAATGTGCAGCTTGTATCCATGGTCATTTCCATCCACATCATTACCGATTGTGGTCTTATAGCACAGACCGAAAGTCTTACGATTCTGCTGACCGATCATTACGCCCTTGGCGATCTCGGCAGAACCATCGCACTCCGCGAATTCATCGGGATAAGTATAGGCCTCGATAGTAGCGCCAAATTCCTCTACAGAGTACAGACTCAGATACTTGATGTCGTCGGCGTATAACGGGGACTCTTCAGCACCAGAAGGGCTTTCAGTAACAGAGGTGATGCCATTCCACGCCACGCCCTTGTTATACACACCCGCAGTCGGAATGTACAGAACGCAATTCTTTACACCGGTCTCATAAAAATGGTCGCCGGTCTTATCCCATACGAGTTTAGCCATATATGTTTCCTCCTTTTAATAGTAGATAATGAATGTGTCGTGATTGAGATTTTCAGAAGTAAAATGTCTACTAAATCTACAAGTTGGTAGCTTGCTTACGGCTTCGACTATTTTACTATCAGGATCTTCATCAATCACAGTCACTTCGTAAAAATGCGACTGCATATAAACGGAGTCATCAGCAAATGTATTGTCGATATCGCTCCGAGTATATACAATCGCAGGATAGTTAATTCGTACTGAAGCCGGGGGTTGAAAATACACATTTCTTGATCCGAGCAATTCTTCCAGCTCGGCTTGTAAATCTAAGCGATTAGCCATTGTATACCTCCCCCAGCTCCAGCACTAGTCTAGGGTACTGAACTTGAACACTGCTAATTTTCCATTTAGCACCCATAAACTCAGCATAACGGATCGCGTGAAAATTCTCATTGGCGTATGGATCTGCAACGATAGAGAGCTCGTTTGCAATGACGAGATTATCATTGAGATTGCCGGACGACTGGAGCCGTCGAGTATTTCGAGTCATGTCACCATAGTAAGTACGGGGCACAATCTCATCCTTCCATACGCCGGGAGCAGTCTCCTTAGGAACAGCAAAGCCAATCTTTCCAGCCCATTTACCCATTTTGAATTTTCACCTCGATCAATTAGTCGGCCACGGCAGCAAGAGCAACAGTGGCGGCAGTTCCGGAAGAAGATCCAGCCTTGGCATAGGTTACGGTACCGATCTTACCAGAAACCGTAAAGGAAACGGGAACAAAGTATCCTTCGCCAACCTTAACAAGGGCGCGCTTAATAAAGGCGTCCTTCAGCTCGCTGGTCTTCATCTGGACCTTACACTCGGAATCAGCATAAGCCTTATTGTCAGCTGTCTCCTTAGCATAAATTACCAGAGCAGCAACATTCTGATCCTTAGCCTGATCATAGATTCTATCCATTATGTGTTACCTCCTTAAAGTATTGTTGTTTGGTAATTAACCAGCGTTGGTTACATCCTCTTCCAGAGCGATGGCGGAGTACCATTCGACCAGAGCACCAGATACACGAGTTTCCAGCAGCAGCTTGTGCTGGTTGAAATCGATATCGAAGTCCTCAAACTTGGTGATCTCGCCGCCCTTGACACAGCCCAGCTGATAGTCAGCCAGATTAACAAACAGACCAAGCAGCTTCTTCTTCTTATTGTCAGAGGTGGTACGAACCAGGCCTTCGAACTGCTCAATGGTCTTGATGTCGTTGACATTCAGAGCAGCAACCAGATCATTCTTGGAAGAATAGATACGACGGCCGTTCAGGTCACGAGCCAGCAGCATCACATTCAGCAGATGAGGAGTGCAGTAGAAGGTCAGATTACCGGAGCCCTTGTACTTCTCACGAGCGTACAGAGCGGCCTCAATAATAGCCTCGGAATAAACGTAGTTATCGCCGAAGTTCTGGCCAGTCGCAGTTCCCTGCAGCTTCTGCTTGGCAGCAGTAATATCGACATCCTGATGAATGCAGTACAGCTCATCATCGTGCCAAATGGAGCGAATATGATCTTCCTTAATCTTATCGGGGTCCAGATCATCACGGCCATCACCGATCAGAATAGCCTGAGCCAAGGTCTGCTCCAGGGTATGGCGCAGGATCTTCCAGTTATAGGCCACCAGATCGAAATCAGTAATGTCCAGGATATCGTCACGGTCGATCTTATCCTTCACATACACGGTCTGAGCATCATGAGTACGGCCAAGCAGCTGAATCTTCTTGGCGTCCTTCTTGTAGTTGCCCTTCTCATGGCCAAGAGCCTGCAGTTCGGCCTTGCGAGCATCTGCACGGCGGGTACGAACACGACTGTAGGGAGACTTATGCACGCCGTTGATAACGCTGGACACCCATGTATCATCAGGGTACAGGATCTTGGGCTCCGCAGGGCCAACAAGCTTGTACTCAGGCATCAGAGTGCCGAGAGTGTCGTCATCAAAAGCATTGTGCTCCAGGTCATTCTCAGCCTCAAACATCTCACGAGCCTGCTGGAAGCTGCCGATACCAGGATTCTTGGACAGCTGCAGGATCTCATTCATATCGGAATGGGTCAGGACATTGTCCATGTAATTATCTTCGTTGTCAAATACGTTATGCTTCATGTTGCCTCCTTCTTCGTCATCGTCATCAGACACACCAGCGTCTTCCAGGGCCTGACCAATCATAGCATAAACTACAGTCTTCTGCTCCTCAGTCAGTTCATTGAACACGTCCGCTACGGTCTTCTCGCCCTTATTGATGTTCTTTTCATCAGCCATTTTCTTATCCTCCTTTTTATTGTCTTCTGCATAATCAGCAGAATGAATCATAATGTTTTCGTTGTAGCCAGCATACAGCTCATCAATGGAATCATCACCATCGTCACTGTGAGCCATGACAAAATCAATGTATGCACCAGGATTGGCTCCAGCAAGAACCAGGCTCAATTCCTTGATGTCACCATGTATAACTTCCTTGCATCCGTTGGAAAGATTATTCTGCTGAAGTTTGTTGGCCCAGATAGATAGCGAGCTAACGTCACCATTGTGGACCAGCTGCTTAGCCGTCTTGCCAGCATCGGTATTATTGAAATAGCAGTAGGCATATACACCATCACCACGATTTTCCAGAAATGCATGACCAAGCACAGCATCCTGGGAATCATGATTATGGTTCCATACCAGGGAGACCTTCTTCCCATCATTGTCTTTGAATGCGTCTTTCTTAATGATCCGACCATCGCCACAAACAAGGTCGTTGCGTGTTGCCCATCCAGAAAAATCGCAATCGGAATACTTGGATTTAGCCATTTTGATTCCCTCCTTTATGGCGTAATCTCGCTAACGGGGCGATCAGCAAATGGTGGTTCCTCTTCCACTTGCTCTAACTCGGCAGCCCCTTCTTCTTTAGACTGAGAGATATTACTATTGCGCAATTCATCGGCCTTCGGGTCATCGGACGGTTTCATACCAATAATCTGCCTAATTTCATTGGAGGTAAGAATCTCATTACGAGTAAATTTATCTGCAATCTCGGCAATATTATTGACCGGAACCAGTTTGAAAGGATCTCTGAAGAATGCGATTGTCTGAAGCTGAGACCGAGCAGTTTTAGACAGAAACTTTCGTTTCATCTCATCAGCAATTGCCGATATGATTGGCTCGATTGTGCGGCTATAATAGTTGAGCATCGTCTGCTCATCTGCTGTTCCATCAAGCACAGTCTGAGTGATCCCAAGTTGACTGTAAAGCAGGTTAGTGAGATACTCGACCTGCTTCATGAGGTTATTCTCAAGCGATCGATTCAGCTGAGTGATTCTTTCAGTACCATCAGTATAAGCAATTCCATACTTAGAACCAGAAAGCTGCATTTCGATGTCTTTTCTCCGATTTTCGGCCTGCTGGCGTCTAGCCTCAGTCTTAATAACATAAGGCAACTGAATGATAAGATCAAGTTTGCCAGATGCCGTTTGTTCATCTGTCACATCTAGCAGACTAAGCTTCCTCATCAGTCGCTGCATGGTCGAGTTCGGTTCATTGATCACCGCATACAGCGGGTTCTCAACAATAGCGATCATCTTCTTAGGTACGACAATCTCTTCTTTCTTACCTGTTTCCTCATTATAGACGCGAACTTTAACATGAGCTGGCCGCCATTCGATAATTTTACAGGTCCTCATAGAAAGAATGTCATAAGATTGTGTAACCTTAGGATTCAAATCTGTCTCGATTGGAAGAAGACCAACACAACCTTCATCCAGCATCGACATTACAGCATCTTGAATAAATGCGCGCCCAGTCTGATCAGTGTTGGCTGAAAGATTTAAACAATTATTGAGCCCCGACTTGATGTCGTAAAGGTAGCGACCATTCTCATCGATACGGCAATGCTTAATGCCAATAGCAGAAACATCCAATGCAATTCGGTTAAAGACCGACGTCACAATGGAGCGTTCATTGCCTCTTGTTAGATGAATTCGGTCGGGTCGACGATAATAAGTCGCTCCGACATCGCCGTAGTTTGGAGTGGGGTCTCGATTCCTGAATGCATTCCAGGCATGTCTTAGCCTAGATCCTAAAGATTGCTCCATTTTGAATTCAACTCCTACATTTTATGCCATTAATACCTGGCTCCTCGCTTGCGCATATTTTCTTGCATCCTCGTAGTTTCGCTAGGATCGAAATAGGGCTCATCAAGACCATACTTCTGTTCGACGCGGCGTACGTCTTTCCTAGAACCAACAACTGATGCTAAAGTCATTGTGCCGATTGTAGCTACTGCCGCAATACCGGCTGCTTTTCCACTTTTTGTGATTTTTTTGGTGATGATTGCAGCTGCTGGAGCAAGCATAATTGCACTTATACCAGCCGTTCCGGCAGCCTGTTCACGAGTATAGTTCTTAGACAGCACATGAGCGTCGGACTGTAATTGCTGAGATTTATTGTAGCGCTTATCCTTGGATTCGTTATAACGAGGCTTCTTATCGACGAGATAATCGCCAAAGTCATCATTATCAGCCTTAGGATTCTTCTTTCTCCAAGCTTTTTCCATTTGACCCATCTGAGATTTACCATATTCTTCATTTGCCATTTTTCTGAGCTTATCTGAAAAAGCTTGGTTTCTTGCTTTACGTTTTCCCCATTTCATTCCAAGGACACCATAGTGCATTAACTCAGTAGAAGAAAGGCCAGCTCTATTAGGCATTGCCCCACCCCCCCTTTTTTTTAATGTTTTCTGGACTGATACTCTCTCATCATCCGACGCTGCTGCAAACTTCCGGCTCGACCACTCTTACGAAGCGCGTAGTCCACGCCATAATCGGTACCGAGTTGAACAGCTTGAGAAGCGAGACGTTGCCCTTTAGTAAGTTCCATGCCGTCGTTCTTCTTCGTTGCAGCGAGATTTGCCCCAGTTCCGGCAACTAGGCTAGCAACGCCACTTGCGTTAATATCTAGGAATGCTCGGACGGCGGACTTACCGCGGCTGTAACCCATAGATCTTGCCATGTTGTAAGTCGTAGTCCTACCAAAACCAAGAAGGAGACGCTTTGCAACATTCTTTCCGGCCGACTGCCTCGCAGCATACCGCTCAGTCTGAGAAATGAGTTTCTTATTACTTGTGGCAGCCCTAGCTTTCTGCGCATTTGTCTGTGGCTGTGCTTTACGTTTCCCCCACTTCATTCCGAGGACACCATAGTGCATGAGTTCATCATTTGAAGCATAATTAGCCATTTATGGTTCCTCCTTTCTTTTAATCGTAAACTCGATTTCCGGTATGGCCATAATAAGCTCTCAGCTTCTTATTATCAGACATGGTCTTTCCTTGAAGCATTGCAGTGGCAATACTACCACCAACTCCAATAGCCGCTTGAGAAATCTGTGACATAGGAATTGCACCGTACTTCTTAGTGATTAGAACTGCCTGGCGTTTATTCAAAGATCGACCAACAACCTGATTCAAAGCGTTTGCTCCGATAAATATCCCAAGTTGACCATACCGATTTTTTACATTATTGCTAGTAATGGTCTTGCCTTGCTGATATAGTTTCTTGCCTTCGTCACCGCGTTTGTCATATTTAAGCTGTCTGTACGCAGATTTCATCTTTCTCTTAGCAGACTGAAGAGAACTTTTAGCACGCTTAATATCAGATTTATTTCCCCCAGCTTTAGCAGAATCATAAGCCTTCTTAGCAGAATCATATTTGCCCTCAGCCTCCTGATATCGCTTTACACCGGCTTTTGTATAAGATCCATCATATTTCTGATAACGGCGTACTCCCCATTTCATCCCGCGAACTCCATAGTGCATGAGTTCATTGTTATCCATTTAATCACCCCTTGCCGTTTGCTCGTTGAGCATTTTTATAATTTCCTTGTCAGTAAGCTCAGTATTCGGGTGCTCATCTCGGTATTTCTCGGCACGTATATGATTTACAGTCATGCCAGCCATCATTGGGGCCGCTACATAAAGAGCACCTGCTTTAGCCAACTCCGGAGCACTGAGCATGGCCATTCCTTTGACATACTTATTATTGATTTCCTGATCTGAGAGTTTCTTTACAGCAGAGACTTCCATTTTGCCCTTGCCGCCAAAGACTATGGTTGCAGATTTTGCCTTATATCCCGAATATTTTCTATCATTCAGGTCAGCAACAGCATCATAGCCTTTGGACTTCAAAGCATCATAGAAAATCTTATTAATTCTTCTAGCATCTTCAGTTGTATTGTCTGTTAACTGGCGATTAAAAGAATCGTATCCGTTCTTACGAAGAACTTTTTCAGACATCCCAACACGAAGTTTCTTATATACTCCGGCATATCTAGGATCGTTAACATGATTTTGATCGATCCAATTCCTAATTGTCTGAGTTTGATTGTCATATAATTTCTTAAACTCAGGGTTTGTTTTATACAACTCAACAAATGTATCCCTTGCTTTATCATTAGATACAACCTTCAGATCTTTTGTCGCCTTAATACCAAAGGCCTTAACGGCTCCTTCGGCAGCTCCTTGAGCTCTAAGCTGTCGCCCATAGAGGCCCGCATACTTAGCCTTGTCAGACTTATTACCGGCCATATAAAGAGCCCGGTCAAAGTTGATGTCGTCAGATGCAGCAACACGTTGAAGAGTCTTACCAGACTTGATGATATGATCGCTCTTCTCCTCGATATGATGTTTTATCACATAAGCACTAGCAGCGGCGACTGTCAGGCCAGCCGTAGCCGCAATGATCTTCTCGGTCTTGATACGTTTTGCGGCTCTTTCAGCGGCGTGCTTCTCATCATATCCCATTGCACGGTACTTTGCTTCCAGGTTCTGACGATGCTTGGATTTTGGTTTATTAGACTGCTTATTGGCTTTGGCGTCATCAACTTCTTTATTGTGTTGTCCCCATGTTTTAGTTACTTTGCTGGATCTTGTGTTATAGTTATTCTTACTTCCTTTTGACACGCGAAAAGTGTCTCCATCTGAAGTTGTAACTTCATACGGGGTTTTGTCTCCGTATCGTCTCATCCCTGCTTTTGTTAACGACCCATCCGGATTCTGAAACCGGCGAACACCCCAGCGCATGCCCTTAATACCATGATGGTAAAGTTCCTCATTTCGCGAAGTGCAGTTATAGTTTCGCACATTTACCACCTCCCCTACCAAAAAGATTAATCGAGATCGATTCCTTCAATTTCAGCCCGGACAAGCAGCATACGAATATACTCGCCCATGTAACGTTTCTGCTCCATGAGCATTTCCTTTGGGCAACTGGGTTTAAAGCCCAAAGTACCAGCATCCATTTTGATCAGCATCTTATGAAGTTTATCATACCGGATCTTAGTCTGAAGATACTCAGCCTTAAACCGATCCTTATAATCATCGCTCTGCATCAGAGCAATCGTATCCTTTAGCTCCATTTTCTCAACTCCTTACTCAAAAGCTTCTCTATTAAGTTTAAAAGCGACATAAGCATCCATCATGGCTGACACAGCATCTATCTTCTGGTCATACCGTTTCTTCAAAAGTTTTCGGTTGCCATTGGTGTCCTCAAGAGTTATACAATTTCCCATAGCATAAGCCATGAGTTCCTCGTCAAATAGAATCAATCGTTGCTCAGCAAGTTTCTTTAACTCACCAAGAGGCACAGATTCTGTCTTTGCTCCCTGTATAACTTTTTCAATTCCAAATGGGCCATTCTCTCGTTCCCAACGTTCAACAAACTCTCGAGCATTATATGGGTCAAATCCGAAACTTCGAACATCATACTCGCACTGAGCAATATAATTGTCGAGATCCTCGTAAACCTCCATCATGTCTAAGACAGTACCAGGCATGACAATAAGGCTTCCTTCTTTCATAAACTGATCGTACTTCGCTCTCATAGCAGCAGGTAGCTTCATTAGTGTTAACTCAGTAATGTAGTTACGAGTTTTAATTCCGAATGCCCCGCCAGACAGCGGAAATAAGAATGTAAATGAGCAGAAGTCATCGCCTTTAGATAGATCCGCACCGAGAGAACAGGGCATCTTCCAGAAATCTCTTTTACGATGAGGAAGAGTCTCTTCATAGGTAAAGAAATATGTATAGCCCTCCATAGGAATTCCAAATCGCTTTGCTAGGATATCGTTTCTAGCAGCAGGGTTCTTCTCAGCCCGCTCAACATCTAGCTGGTAAGTTTCATATGTGACTGTCTTACCAAGGTTTGGATTAGCCTTGAGCCACATCTCTGGGTTTGCTACTTCGTCAATGTCGTCCAGTTTATACCACCAGATAGAGACATGAGGATTATAGTATTCACCCTTCAAGATCTCGGCTAACTCCATTTTGATTGTATCGCCACTGCCATTACGAACAGTACCCTCGGAACTGATGGCAACAATGAGATAATCATTATTCTCGGCAGATCCTTGTTCCTTAGCGGCGCCCTGCTCAATAGCGCCGATCGGGTCTTCTCTGACATCGCCAGAGAGCCATTCGTCAATAGTAGCGACTTTAACTCGCAAGCCTTGAAGCTTGTCTATCGACATGGGCCTCACTTCCAAAAGGGAGCCAGTTAGAAAATTTTGGATGCCCTTTTTAGTTGAAGCTAGTTGACAGCGATCTGCTTTCGAGCCAGTTGTATTATTAAGAGATCCCTCAGTCATAAACTTGTATAGTGGACCTCTTGCCCTGGTTATCGATGTCCGAATTGGAGACATAACCTCTTCTGCCTGGGCCATTGTAGGCGCGGTTGTTATCTGATGAGTTGTAGATGTGTCGACATTCAGAAAGAAACTCTGAATACAAGAAGCATACATCGACTTGGCTGCTCCACGAGCAACGATCAAATACTGCTTATTGACCAACCGCTTCTTGATTCTCTTCCGCTCATAGTGACCTCCATGGCCATCTGGAGAAGGAACATATACGCTTCGCTCAATGAAGTAATACCAACCGAAGATTTGCTCTGCCCACAATTTAAATGAATCGAGCAAGTGAAGATCCTCGCCATTTGTTAATGTGAGTTCACTTTCGCAAAAATCGATAAATCCATTGATAGCTTCGTCATCGTAGTAGAACCCTTCGTTTTCGATTAGTTCATCGATGCGATTCATCTCCATCGAGATCTCTCTGTTTACTGGGATTTCACCACGCATTACGGCATCACGAAACTGGCCGTAGTAAATCGGCGTGGCCTTATTCGATAATGCCATTGGTATTCATCTCCTTATCGCCTATTAAACCCAGCATTAAGTTCTCTAAGTAGTTGATCACCAACGCGGTCATAGATATTATTAATGATCGTCCGTCCTTCGTTCACTAACTTCTTACTATTCTTAGCAAGGGCAAGTGTGGCTGTGGCGGTTCCTACAATGCCAGTAGCCGCAGCCAGGCCCCTTTTAACCTTACTAGGGTTAAGGCGAGCATGGTTCTGTTCAAGCTGCTGGCGGTCATTAAGCCACCGAAGTTCAGCATTACTCAGCTCGCTTACGCGCTTCTTTTTCAGTTTAGCAGCATTTCGTGCGTCGTCACTCATCTTAGAAGCTCTACGATTCTTGGAGCTGCCGGAGGATCTACCTCTTCTGACGCCCCACTTCATTCCAAGGACACCATAGTGGCAGAGTTCGTCTCCATTTTGAATTCTATAGGCAGACACTTGAACACCCCCTCTCACTGATTGTGTGCCTTTTTGTTCAGATACTTTTCCATTCGGTCAATGCCATCATGCACAGGCCCATTGCAGCCCTGCTCAGCAAGACCTTTAAGGCAAGCCAAAATGCAATAGCATTGAAGAGTCTGCTCTTCTTGCATCGAATGAATGGTTGAATCGATCGTATCGACTTTCTCGAGCCGTTTTCGATCGTCATCCTCCTGTTTCATCTTTTGCTCAATCTTATGCCTAGGTATGATCATCAGTAGCCCGACAATACCAGCACCACCAAGTAGAGCTGAGAAAATCCAACCCAAGACCGCATGTAAAGAAATGGACATACTTCTCACCCCCCAACATTAGTAGAGTCGCCAGGGTCAACTGCCACATTAAGTCTCCATTCCAGTTCGGAAATGTTCTTGTTCATGGCCTCTGCTACAGACCCGATAGTGGGGGGATCAAACATCATTCGGACCTTCATATAAATGTAAGTCTTAATGGAGTTGAGACGAGGATCATTAGAGACAAAGTCATCCCAGATTGCACTATCATCCTCAATGTAAAAGCCATTAGCCGGGCCGACACCAAGCTGAGTAAGAATCGTGAAGACCGTGTTTATATGCATGATAATATCTTGGTCAAAGCTCGTGTCATCTTCAGAAATACCAAGGAGTTTCTTAATCGACGTAAGAATACTATCCATGTCGATCCTCCTTTACTTTTTGACTTCAATAAATTTCTTCATACAAAAGCCTTCAACGCCGGAAGCAGTGCAGATCTTATAAAAATCCTCAAAAGATTCAGACTCGTCGATCTCTACTTCGCTATCGCTCGGGATTTCACAAATGACATCGAAATCCTTTCTAGGACCAGTACGGACATTGAGATTGAAGCATCCAACTACAATACCACGCACAGTCTTCTTGGGCTCTGGTGCAATTGGAGCAATAATTTCGGTTTCCTTTACCGTCTCATTAACCTCGAAAGGTGCTTCGGGCTTAGGAACTTTCTTCGCCGGCTTGCTATAATTTGTATAGTTTCGGTTAGACATATGCCTTCCTCCTTTTTAATCGTAGTATCCTCGATCCTTCCAGTAATCATAGTAAATGTCATTTTGATTACTATAGATTTCTTTCAGAGGCATCTCAGATATACTTTTAATAATCTGTTCTCCCTGAGAAATGGCCTTTTTGTCATTCTCAATGAGTACATCATATAGTTTGTTTTTCTTCATAATCTCAGTGTCAGCTCTTATAATATTTGCAACGTCCTTGACTGTGGCTCCTTTTGGCGGCATCATTCCAAGCTCCCAATAAAAACTATCGATTACATCGGTGTCAGTTGGTTTTCTATGAAAATGGCCCATCTCATAGCTTTCCTGAAGATAGGTCCGCTGATCTTTTAATTGTTTTCGCGCTTCTTTCTCAAAGTCTATGTTTTTAAGATCCTCACTAGCCTGCTTTTGGTTAGCCTCAAGTTCCTTTTTAGCCCTAGCAATTGCTGCTTTTTTGGATTCTATTACACTGTCACGAAGCTTAACTGCACGTTCTGCTTTGCCAGGATTATGTTTTGCCCACCGAGCATCACGCTTCTTGCCTGCGAGTGTCAAAGTCCCATCGGCATTGCGATATCTCCTAACACCCCATTTCATTCCGAGGACACCATAGTGCATAAGTTCATCATAGGAAAGACGAGTTCTAGGCATTGGTCTCCCTCCTTATTTTGACTTAGTCAAATTCTTTCCGAGTCTTGACGTCACCAACAATGGTTTCAACATAGCCTCGGCCATTTTCAGTTAGTCTCCCGGTCACGCCATAGTTACTGTCGTAACGCCAGTCATAGCCCTTTTTGTCGAGCTTGTCCATGTAGGCATTTACCGCTTTCACAGCCTTGTCGTAGGTCTTTCGCTTCTTAACATTGTCGATCGTGATTGTCCTAATAGATCCATCGACAGGGCTCTTAATAGTTTTAGACGAGATGGATTTGTTGTATGCATCAAGGGCTTTAAAAGATTTTCTTAACTTTTTGTTAAGCGTTCTAGATGCTTTTCTCTGTCCCCATTTCATTCCGAGGACACCATAGTGCATAAGTTCATCATAGGAAAGACGAGTTCTAGGCATTGGTCTTCCTCCTAAATTCATTCTTCAGTGCCTCCAAGGGCACGTATCGTTTTTGGTTCGCTCTACTGGTGCCATTATAAGCAAATTTTCATCGCCATAGTGAATGGCATTATGAGTATTGTGCGACACACAGATAAGGTTTTCTGGGTCAAACACAATAGGGTCACGAGAAACTATGTCCTCTACAGTAATAGGATTCATATGATGAATAAGAATTCGCCCATAGATTTCATAGCCCTCGCAACCCAGATCGCGGCCATTATCTCGAATAATGATCTGATTCCGTAACCGCTTCCATTCTGGAGAGTTATAGAGAATCTGATTCAAATATCGATCATAGCCAAATGTATCATTCCCAACAGCTCCTTTAAGCTGAAGGTATTTGAACCGCTCCTCATAAGTAGGGATGGTGATAAGCTCGGAATATCGCTTAGTATTTGTCATCATAATCATCATCTCTCTGACCGCTATATCTCCGCATAGCCTTGATAGCTTCTGAATATAGCTCTTCAACTCTCTTAGACGATTGAAGAACCTCTGTCTTAGCCTTAAGGAGCCGGTTCTCTTCCTGTAGCTTTTCCATCTCGAGTCGATTCTTCATAGAGCCGAGTTTGAGAAAATGGGTGGTCTCCTGAGAAGAGGCAGTACCGTCTAGAAGCCGTTGCTCGACGAGATCGACAGCCAAGGCGATCAATTGGTTCTCTCGAGCTTCGGGAGTTAAAGCAGGCCGAATCTTACGAGGTTCGGTTTTTGCGCTCGTGGGTTTTGCTTTCTTCACCAGTAATGCCTCCTTTCTTAGATTTATTGGCGGTTGTAATTACGTTACCTCTGTTGCCTTGAGTGTACCGCTATCGTCTACGGTGATGCGGAATTTCTTGGTGCTGTTGGCGGTAGAGGAGTACAATATAAGGGCTGGTGCTACAGCCTCTCCATTTCCGAGAACGTCAAAGGCTTTCGATTTTGCTCCGTTTGCCGATACTTGGAACAAGGTATCTGTAGACCCTACACCGCCAGAAATTGAATTGCTGGAAACAATAACTTTCTTTCCAAAAGCAGTAATCAATGTGACTTTGTCCGCCATAGATACGCTATTTGGGAACGTTGCTCTGTAAAGTTTCTTGTCTGAAAAAGCAAAAAGTCCGTCAGCATTTTTTGTAATTAAGTATGTCGCACCGCTTTGAGTTTCTAATTTTAAATTATTACCATCAAGCTCGATGCTATTAATACACATATCGTTCCAGATGATAAAAACTGCTTCTCCATGTGAAATGGCATCATCATATTTTTGCACGTCTTCTTCTGTCATTGTTGAATTTTTATGAACGACAACGTATCCAGAAGTGTCTTTATCAATATACTTTGCGGGGATTTTTACAATTGGTGTTTGTTTGCCGCTGACAGAAAATGTGTGAGAGGCAGAAGTATCTAATGCTGTAATCCTTAATTCCGTGCCATTGAATGCGCCAATTACAAATGGCTCGCCATCAGGATCAGGCACACCAAATAGGATACCAATATTTCCTAAAAAGGGGATACTATTGGATTTTATACAGGTGCATTCATAATCAATACCGTCCCAAGATACTTTGTAAGTCTCTCCAACTGTAGGCGAAAATGTCGATTCAAGTCGCCCCATACATAAGCCGCCATTATCTTCAAACGATACGGTACTTTCTTCAACAAGCACAGTTTCCACCGGGTCGCCCGTATAGAATGGTCTATTCTTCACATAGTCCGCTGCCGTGCTATCGTTTTGGTTCCAGTCTGGTTGAATGCTCTTCGCACTAGCCTCTTCTAAAATCTCCTTCTTAAACTTCTCCAGAATATCCGAATGGTCTTCAATCACAGCGGATGTATTACTAATACCCTCGCCAATGGTGAGTAACTTACAAATTTCGGTATTCCACTTGTAAGTATAGTTGCCATCAGGATCAAGGCACTCAAAAAGAATAATGAAATTCAATCGACCGTAGTATTTGGTTGCATTGCCAGATATGAGCCAACTGAATGTGAGCTTATCGCCATCGACAGCTGCATCATCTATAATGTAAACATCCCTACTAGTTGCGTTTGTCCTGCGGTCGATGTTAATATAGTGAACTTCGATTCGATCGCTGAGACTCATGTCATGGCCTTCAACAATTTTTGGAATTTCGAAGGTAATTCGCTCTGACTGATGATCCCCTTGAACAAGTTCAAGCTTATCTGAGGTAGTAGAGATTTCTCTCGTAGTGGAATTGATGACAAAACGAGAATCGCTGTCAACAACAGGATGAGTATGTGCCATCTTGTCACCTCTTTCTAAATAGTTGTTAAAAACTTCTGGATGCTATTATTGCAGAAATATGGTATTTCAGGTAATGTTTTAGAGGCCTATAAGGTACTGTTCGTCTATCATTTGAAAGGAGCGAAAGTATGAAAAAGAAGAAATATAACTCCCTATCCATAGAACACTGGAAAAAGAGTTTTCTGCGACGGCTGCCGACCAGATAGACCCCCAAAACATTACCTGAAAATATCCCCCGGAGAATTTTTAAGGAGGCCGGCGATAAGGGAGGGGG